>VOFJ01002026.1_pt1 | contig 132613 bp, 151 predicted proteins | sample 5384081 | NCBI WGS metagenome assembly VOFJ01 (sample SAMN12384729, study PRJNA508395) | human gut metagenome | isolation source: healthy gut I | host: Homo sapiens
TTCATAATATTGAATTGCGTCCGGGTCCAAGGTGCAGCTTTGGAGATCAGCTGGTAATTTTGCTCAGTTAACTTCAAGAGAAGGCAAGTATTGTGTGATTAAATTGCCTTCAGGTGAGGTAAGACAAATACTTAGTGCTTGTAAGGCTACTATTGGTAGCGTTGGTAACTCTGATCATGGATTGGAATCTTCCGGTAAGGCAGGTCGTACTCGTTGGATGGGTCGTCGTCCTCGCAACCGTGGTGTTGTTATGAATCCTGTTGATCACCCGATGGGTGGTGGTGAAGGACGCGCTTCAGGAGGTCATCCAAGATCACGTACAGGCTTGTATGCTAAGGGCTTGAAGACAAGAGCTCCGAAAAAACAGTCTTCTAAGTATATTATTGAGAGAAGAAAGTAATAACTGATTAATTGAGTAAATTATGAGTCGTTCATTAAAAAAAGGTCCATATATTAACGTTAAACTTGAAAAGAAAGTGCTTGCTATGAATGAAAGCGGCAAGAAGGTTGTCGTTAAGACTTGGGCTAGAGCTTCGATGATCTCGCCTGATTTTGTAGGGCACACAGTTGCAGTTCATAACGGAAATAAATTTATTCCTGTTTACGTTACAGAAAACATGGTAGGACACAAATTGGGTGAATTTGCACCGACACGTACATTCCGCGGCCATGCAGGTAATAAGAAAAAATAAGCAGGATAATCTGAAGAAATAATAAAGTAATAAATAATGGGAGCAAGAAAAAAAATATCGGCTGAAAAAAGAAAAGAAGCCCTTAAGACCATGTATTTTGCAAAGTTGCAAAATGTTCCTACCTCTCCGCGGAAAATGCGTCTCGTGGCTGACATGATTCGTGGTATGGAAGTGAACCGTGCACTGGGTGTCTTGAAGTTTTCTTCTAAAGAAGCTTCTGCAAGAGTGGAAAAACTGTTGCGCTCTGCTATTGCTAACTGGGAACAGAAAAACGAACGTAAGGCAGAAAGTGGCGAATTGTTTGTAACAAAGATTTATGTTGATGGTGGTGCAACGCTGAAAAGAATGCGTCCGGCTCCGCAGGGAAGAGGTTACAGAATTCGTAAACGTTCAAATCACGTGACTTTGTTCGTTGATTCTAAGAGTACTAATGATAATCAAAATTAAGACTAGATGGGACAGAAAGTTAATCCGATAAGCAACCGTTTAGGAATTATCAGAGGATGGGATTCTAATTGGTACGGTGGCAATGATTATGGTGATGCTTTGTTGGAAGACAGCAAAATCCGTAAATATTTGAATGCCAGACTTGCAAAAGCCAGCGTTTCAAGAATTGTTATTGAACGTACACTGAAATTGGTGACAATTACGGTTTGTACAGCACGTCCGGGTATTATCATTGGTAAAGGCGGTCAGGAAGTTGACAAGTTGAAAGAAGAGTTGAAGAAGATCACGGACAAAGATATTCAGATCAATATCTTTGAAGTGAAGAGACCTGAGTTGGATGCTGTTATTGTTGCTAATAATATCGCTCGTCAGGTAGAAGGTAAGATTGCCTATCGCCGTGCCATCAAGATGGCTATCGCTAATACAATGCGTATGGGCGCTGAAGGTATCAAAGTGTTGATTTCAGGACGTTTGAATGGAGCAGAAATGGCCCGTTCTGAAATGTATAAAGAAGGAAGAACTCCGTTGCATACTTTCCGTGCAGATATTGACTACTGTCATGCAGAAGCTTTGACTAAAGTTGGTTTGCTGGGTATTAAAGTATGGATTTGCCGTGGTGAAGTGTATGGTAAGAGAGAATTAGCGCCCAACTTTACTCAGACTAAAGAGAGTGGTCGTGGTGGTAATGGCAACAATAACGGTGGTAAGAACTTCAAAAGAAAGAAAAACAATCGCTAACGGATTTGAATTTTAGGAATTATGTTACAACCGAAAAAAGACAAAATTCAGAAGACAGCAGAAGGGCAGTCAGAAAGGAAATGCTCAAAGAGGAAACCAATTGGCTTTCGGCTCATTTGGTATTAAATCTTTGGAGACTAAATGGATTACAGGTAGACAAATTGAAGCTGCACGTATTGCGGTAACAAGATATATGCAACGTCAAGGACAGATTTGGATCCGTATTTTCCCGGACAAACCTATTACTCGCAAGCCTGCTGATGTGCGTATGGGTAAAGGTAAAGGTGCTCCTGAAGGTTTCGTTGCTCCGGTTACCCCGGGTCGTATTATCATCGAGGCAGAAGGTGTTCCTTATGAGGTAGCTAAAGAAGCTTTGCGTCTTGCAGCACAGAAGCTTCCTGTTACTACTAAGTTTATAGTTAGACGTGATTACGATGCTCAAAATCAAAATGCTTAATTTATTATGAAGATTGCAGAAATTAGAGAAATAGCTACCAATGAATTGGCAGAAAGAATTGAAGCTGAAGTAGCCAATTACAATCAGATGGTTTTAAATCATTCTATCTCTCCGCTGGATAATCCTGCACAGATTAAAAAGTTACGCAGAACGATTGCGCGTATGAAGGCAGAATTGCATCAGAGAGAACTTAACAAATAATAATGGTCCTCATGGAAGCTAGAAATTTAAGAAAAGAAAGAACAGGTGTTGTAGTAAGCAATAAGATGGATAAGACCATTACTGTTGCTGCTAAGTTTAAAGAAAAACACCCTATTTATGGTAAGTTCGTTTCTAAAACGAAAAAATACCATGCTCATGATGAAAAGAATGAATGTAATGTAGGTGATACAGTACACATCATGGAAACTCGCCCTTTGAGCAAAATGAAAAGATGGAGATTAGTTGAAATAATCGAAAGAGCTAAGTAATTATGATACAACAAGAGTCAAGACTTACAGTCGCAGATAACAGTGGCGCTAAAGAAGCTCTTTGTATCCGCGTATTAGGTGGTACAAAGAGACGTTACGCTTCTGTAGGGGATGTCATTGTAGTTTCTATCAAGAGTGTAATCCCCTCTAGTGATGTTAAAAAAGGTGCAGTATCAAAGGCTTTAATTGTACGTACTAAGAAAGAAATCCGTCGTGCTGATGGTTCTTATATTCGTTTTGATGATAATGCTTGCGTATTGTTGAATAATGCAGGTGAAATTAGAGGAAGTCGTATTTTTGGCCCTGTTGCAAGAGAGTTGCGTGCTGCAAACATGAAAGTGGTATCACTTGCACCTGAAGTACTTTAATTTTGTAAAAGATTTAAGTAATGAGTAAATTACATATAAAAAAGGCGATACAGTTTACGTAAACTCTGGTGAAGATAAAGGTAAAACTGGCCGTGTGCTGAAAGTTCTTGTTAAAGAAGGACGTGCACTTGTAGAAGGTATCAATATGGTATCGAAAAGTACCAAACCTAATGCAAAGAACCCTCAGGGTGGTATCGTGAAGCAGGAAGCTGCTATACATATCTCAAACTTGAATTTGGTTGATCCTAAAACAGGCAAGCCAACACGTGTGGGAAGAAGAGAAAGTTCTGATGGTAGAACATTTGTTCGTTATGCTAAAAAATCAGGAGAGGAGATTAAATAATGAGTAATACTGCTAGCCTTAAGAAAGAATATGCAGAGCGCATTGCGCCTGCATTAAAGAATCAGTTCCAATATTCTTCAACAATGCAGATCCCCGTACTTAAGAAGATTGTTATCAATCAAGGATTGGGTATGGCTGTTGCTGATAAGAAGATTATTGAAGTTGCTATTAATGAGTTAACAGCAATTACTGGTCAGAAAGCTGTTGCAACAGTTTCACGTAAAGATATCGCTAACTTTAAGTTGCGTAAGAAAATGCCGATTGGCGTAATGGTGACTTTGCGTCGTGAAAGAATGTATGAGTTCCTTGAAAAACTTGTTCGTGTTGCTTTGCCACGTATTCGTGACTTTAAAGGTATTGAGGGAAAACTCGACGGAAGAGGTAATTATACACTCGGAATTCAGGAACAAATCATTTTCCCTGAAATAAATATCGATAGTATTACTAAAATTCTCGGAATGAATATTACCTTTGTAACTTCTGCTCCGACAGATGAAGAAGGTTATGCTTTGTTGAAGGAATTTGGTTTACCGTTTAAAAACTCAAAAAAAGATTAATATATTATGGCAAAAGAATCAATGAAGGCTCGTGAAGTAAAAAAGAGCCAAACTTGTAGCCAAATATGCTGAAAAACGTGCTGCGTTGAAAAAGATTGTCAACTCAGGTGATCCTGCTGAAGCTTTTGAAGCTGCTCAGAAATTACAGGCTATTCCTAAGAATGCTAATCCTATTCGTTTGCACAACCGTTGTAAATTGACCGGTCGTCCTAAAGGCTATATTCGTCAGTTCGGAATTTCAAGAATTCAGTTCCGCGAAATGGCTTCTAATGGTTTGATTCCGGGCGTAAAGAAAGCAAGCTGGTAATTCTTTTTATTTTTAAATATTGTCAGGGTAGTCCTGATTAATTTAATTTATTATTATATGACAGATCCAATCGCAGATTATCTCACCAGATTGAGAAATGCAAATTAGTGCAAAGCACAGAGTAGTAGAAGTGCCTGCCTCAAATTTGAAAAAGGAAATCACTAAGATCCTTTTCGACAAAGGCTACATTCTGAACTACAAGTTTGTAGAAGATGGTCCTCAAGGAACTATCAAAGTGGCTTTGAAGTACGACTCAGTAAACAAAGTAAATGCTATTAAGAAACTTATTAGAGTTTCCACTCCGGGTTTACGTAAGTATACGGGTTACAAAGACATGCCGAGAGTTATTAATGGTTTAGGTATTGCTATAATATCTACTTCCAAAGGTGTAATGACTAACAAAGAAGCTGCTGAACTGAAAATCGGTGGTGAAGTTCTTTGTTACGTATATTAATAGGAGGATAAGCAATGTCAAGAATAGGAAAATTACCCATTAGTATTCCCACTGGAGTAACAGTTACTCTGAAGGATAATGTAGTTACTGTAAAAGGTCCTAAAGGCGAACTTAGCCAATTTGTTGATCCTTCTATCAATGTTGCAAATTGAAGATGGACATGTGATGTTGACAGAAAACGAAAACGCGATGTTGGATAACGTAAAACAAAGACATGCTTTTCATGGCTTGTATCGTTCTTTGGTTAACAACATGGTTATTGGTGTTTCTGAAGGTTATAAGAAAGAACTGGAACTTGTCGGTGTAGGTTACCGTGCTTCAAACAATGGTAATATTATTGATTTCGCTTTGGGTTATACTCATAATATCTTTATGCAGTTGCCTCCTGAAATCAAGGTAGAAACTAAGTCAGAAAGAAATAAGAACCCTCTTATTATATTGGAATCTTGTGACAAACAACTGCTTGGTCAGGTTTGCTCAAAAAAATACGTTCTTTCCGTAAGCCGGAACCTTATAAAGGTAAAGGTATTAAGTTTGTTGGCGAAGAAATTCGTAGAAAGTCTGGTAAGTCAGCCGGTGCTAAATAATTTACATAAAATTGTATTATCATGACAACAAAATTAGAAAGACGAATCAAGATCAAATATAGAGTACGCAATAAGATTTCAGGTACTACTGAACGTCCGCGTATGAGTGTGTTTAGAAGTAACAAGCAGATTTACGTTCAAGTTATCGATGACTTGTCTGGTAGAACTTTGGCTGCAGCTTCATCTTTGGGAATGGAAGCTATGCCTAAGAAAGAACAGGCTGCTAAAGTTGGTGAACTGATTGCCAAGAAGGCTCAGGAAGCTGGTATTACGACTGTCGTATTCGACCGTAATGGTTACTTGTATCATGGGAGAATAAAAAGAAGTAGCTGACGCTGCTCGTAACGGTGGACTTAAATTTTAATCAATTATGGCAGTTAATAATAGAGTTAAGATAACTAACGATATAGAGTTAAAAGACAGATTGGTTGCTATCAACCGTGTTACAAAGGTAACAAAGGGTGGTAGAACATTCAGCTTCTCTGCAATTGTCGTTGTTGGAAACGAAGACGGTATTATTGGTTGGGGCCTTGGTAAAGCAGGTGAAGTAACAGCTGCTATTGCTAAAGGTGTTGAAGCAGCTAAAAAGAACTTGACTCGTGTTCCTGTATTGAAAGGTACAGTTCCTCATGAACAGTCGGCTAAATTTGGCGGCGCTGAAGTATTCATCAAGCCGGCTTCTATCGGTACTGGTGTGGTAGCAGGTGGTGCGATGCGTGCTGTTTTGGAAAGTGTGGGTATTACAGATGTTTTGGCTAAGTCAAAAGGTTCTTCTAATCCGCACAACTTGGTAAAAGCTACTATTTTAGCTTTGGGCGAGATGAGAGATGCCCGTATGGTTGCTCAGAACAGAGGCGTAAGTATGGAAAAAGTATTTAGAGGATAAGGAGGAATTATGTCAACTATTAAGATTAAACAAGTAAAAAGTAGAATTGGTGCTCCTGCTGATCAAAAGAGAGTACTCGATGCGCTGGGACTTCGCAAGATGAATCGTGTGGTTGAGCACGAAGCAACTCCTTCTATTCTGGGAATGGTTGAAAAGGTAAAACACCTTGGTTGCCATCGTTAAGTAATTCATTGTTAATAAAAAAACTAATTACGATATGAATTTAAGTAATTTAAAACCTGCAGAAGGATCTACAAAGACTAGAAAAAGAATTGGCCGTGGCCCGGGATCTGGTTTGGGTGGTACTTCTACAAGAGGTCATAAAGGTGCTAAATCAAGATCAGGTTATTCAAAGAAGATTGGTTTTGAAGGTGGACAGATGCCTCTTCAACGTCGTGTTCCGAAGTTTGGTTTTAAGAATATTAACCGTGTAGAATATAAAGCTATTAACCTTGAAACTATTCAGAAATTGGCTGAAGCTAAGAATCTGACTAAGGTAGGTATGAATGACTTTATTGAAGCTGGTTTCATTTCTTCTAATCAATTGGTAAAAGTACTAGGTAACGGTAGTTTGACTACTAAGCTTGATGTGGAAGCTAATGCTTTTTCAAAGAGTGCGGTAGCTGCAATCGAAGCTGTTGGTGGTAATGCAGTAAAACTCTGATTCAATGAGAAAATCTATTGAAACATTAAAGAATATATGGAAAATTGAGGATCTGAGACAAAGGATCCTCATTACTATATTATTTGTTGCAATTTACAGGTTTGGTTCTTACGTGGTTCTGCCAGGTATTAACCCTGCTATGTTAACTCAGTTGCATAAACAAACGAGTGAAGGTTTGTTAGCCTTGTTAAACATGTTCTCTGGAGGAGCGTTTTCTAATGCATCTATTTTTGCATTGGGAATCATGCCATATATCTCGGCATCAATTGTAATTCAGCTTTTGGCGATTGCTGTTCCCTACTTTCAGAAAATCCAGCGTGAAGGTGAAAGTGGTAGAAGAAAAATCAATCAGTATACTCGTATATTGACAATTGCAATTTTGGTTTTCCAAGCTCCCTCATACTTGCTTAACCTTAAGATGCAAGCCGGACCATCACTTAATGCTTCATTAGATTGGACATTCTTTATAATTACTTCTACCATCATTTTGGCAGCTGGAAGTATGTTTATTCTGTGGCTTGGAGAAAGAATAACAGATAAAGGGATAGGTAATGGTATATCATTCATCATTTTGATAGGTATTATTGCCCGTCTGCCACAATCTTTATTCCAGGAGTTCGTTTCTCGTTTGGCTTCTCCGGGTGCAGGTGGTATCATCATGTTTTTGTTGGAAATAGTATTTTTGTTGTTCGTTATTGCAGCAGCAATTTTGCTGGTTCAAGGCGTCCGCAAAGTTCCCGTGCAATATGCAAAACGTATTGTAGGAAACAAACAATATGGTGGTGCAAGACAATATATTCCTTTAAAGGTGAATGCTGCGAATGTAATGCCTATCATCTTTGCCCAGGCAATCATGTTTATCCCTATTACATTGGTAGGTTTCTCAAATGCTGCAACAGCAAGTGGTATTGTACGTGCATTTGTAGATCATACTAGCTTCTGGTATAATTTTGTTTTTGCAATATTGATTATTGTGTTTACATACTTCTATACTGCAATAACAATTAATCCTAACCAGATGGCAGAAGATATGAAGAGAAATAATGGTTTTATTCCGGGAATAAAACCAGGTAAGAATACAGCTGAGTATATAGATGCGATCATGTCTCGTATTACTCTGCCGGGTTCTATATTCTTGGCTCTTGTAGCCATCATGCCTGCATTTGCCGGTATTTTTGGAGTAAAAGCTGAGTTCGCCCAGTTCTTCGGTGGTACATCCTTATTGATTCTTGTAGGTGTTGTATTGGATACACTCCAACAGGTAGAAAGTCATTTGCTGATGCGCCATTACGACGGATTGTTAAATTCCGGAAGAATCAAGGGGCGTGCTGGTAATGTTGCTGCATATTAATTAGTCTGAGATGATATTTCTTAAGACAGATGATGAGATAGAGCTGCTTCGTCAGAGTAACCTACTTGTAGGTAGGACTCTGGCTGAAGTTGCTAAATTGATAAAACCCGGTGTGACAACTAAGGAACTTGACAAGGTGGCTGAAGAGTTTATTAGAGATAATGGAGCTGTTCCTACTTTTTTAAAGGTTTTCCAAATCAGTATGGTGATCCGTTTCCCAGTACCTTGTGTACTTCGGTAAATGATCAGGTTGTACACGGTATTCCCAATGATATCCCTTTGAAAGAAGGTGATATTGTTTCTGTTGATTGTGGTACTTATATGAATGGGTTTTGTGGGGATTCAGCTTATACCTTCTGTGTAGGAGAAGTTGATCCTGAGGTCTTGAAACTTTTGAAGACAACAAAAGAAGCTTTATATTTAGGTATAGAGAATGCCATTCATGGAAAGCGTTTGGGTGATATAGGTTTTGCTGTCCAGCAACATTGCGAGGCTAATTCCTATGGTGTGGTAAGAGAATTTGTAGGTCATGGCATTGGAAAAGATATGCATGAAGATCCGCAGGTACCCAATTATGGAAAAAGAGGATATGGCACTCTGTTGAAAAAGGGTATGTGCATTGCCATCGAACCGATGATAACATTGGGTTCCCGCCAGATAGTAATGGAAAGAGATGGATGGACAGTGCGTACACGCGATAGGAAATGTGCCGCTCACTTTGAGCATACAGTTGCAATAGGAGTTGGGAAGGCAGATATTTTGTCCTCATTTGAATATGTCGAACAAGTATTAGGAGATAAAGCAATTTAATATGGCAAAGCAATCCGCAATAGAACAAGATGGAGTTATAGTTGAAGCATTGTCTAATGCAATGTTTCGTGTTGAGCTAGAAAACGGGCATGAGATTACTGCTCATATCTCTGGCAAGATGAGAATGCATTACATTAAAATATTACCCGGGGATAAGGTCAGAGTAGAGATGTCTCCTTATGACTTATCTAAAGGAAGAATCGTTTTTAGATACAAATAAAAAAAAGAAATAAGATATGAAAGTAAGAGCATCATTAAAGAAACGTACGCCGGAATGCAAAATCGTTAGACGAAATGGCCGTTTGTATGTTATTAACAAGAAAAATCCTAAATAGTATAAACAACGTCAAGGATAATTTATTATTTTTGAAGCAAAAAAAATAATTTAGTAGATGGCTATAAGAATAGTTGGTGTAGATTTGCCTCAGAATAAGAGAGGCGAGATTGCGTTAACCTATGTATATGGTATTGGACGCAGTAGTTCAGCAAAAATCTTGGATAAGGCTGGTGTTGACAGAGATGTGAAAGTAAAAAAGACTGGACAGATGACCAGGCTGCTAAAATTCGTGAAATCATTGGTGCTGAATACAAAGTAGAAGGTGATCTTCGTTCAGAAGTGCAATTAAACATTAAGCGATTAATGGATATTGGTTGCTATCGTGGTGTACGTCACCGTATTGGTCTGCCGGTTCGTGGCCAGAGCACTAAGAACAACGCTCGTACACGTAAGGGAAGAAAGAAAACAGTTGCAAATAAGAAAAAAGCTACTAAATAATAATTGTTGATATGGCAAAAAAAAAACAGTCGCAGCTAAGAAGAGAAATGTGAAGGTTGGACGCTAATGGACAGTTGCATGTTCATTCTTCGTTCAACAACATCATTGTATCTTTGGCAAATAGTGAAGGTCAGATTATCTCATGGTCTTCTGCAGGTAAGATGGGATTTAGAGGTTCTAAGAAGAACACTCCTTATGCAGCACAGATGGCTGCACAAGATTGCGCTAAGGTAGCGTTTGATCTTGGCCTGAGAAAGGTGAAAGCTTATGTAAAGGGTCCTGGAAACGGACGTGAGTCTGCTATCAGAACTGTTCACGGAGCTGGTATCGAGGTTACTGAAATTATTGATGTAACTCCGCTTCCGCACAACGGTTGTCGTCCTCCGAAAAGAAGAAGAGTTTAATAGATAACCTATTTTTATATGTAACTTGATTTTGTTAATAATGGATGGCACTTCCTTTCTGTAATCGCGGCTGCAACAAATTAAGTTCATTAGTAACAATTAAATTAGAAAAAAGAAATGGCTAGATATACTGCAAAATCAAGAATTGCCCGTTAAATTCGGTGAAGGAATCTTTGGAGCAGATAAAGTTTTATCTAAGAAGAATTATCCTCCCGGACAACATGGTAACAACAGAAGAAGAAAGACTTCTGAGTATGGTGTCATGTTGGCAGAAAAAAAACAAAAAGCTAAATATACTTACGGTGTATTGGAAAAACAATTCCGTAACCTGTTTGAAAAGGCTGCAAGTGCTAACGGTATTACCGGTGAAATCTTGTTGCAGAGTTTAGAGGCTCGTCTTGACAACGTGGTGTTCCGTTTGGGTATTGCTCCGACTCGTGCTGCTGCCCGTCAGTTAGTAAGTCACAAGCACATTACAGTAGATGGAAAGGTAGTTAATATTCCTTCATTCTCTGTAAAACCCGGTCAGATTGTGGGTGTACGCGAAAGATCTAAATCTTTGGAAGTGATTGCTAATTCACTTGCAGGATTCAATCACAGCAAATATCCTTGGTTGGAGTGGGATGAAACTTCTAAGGTAGGTAAGTTGTTACATATACCTGAAAGAGCAGACATTCCTGAAAACATTAAAGAACACTTGATCGTTGAATTGTACTCTAAATAATAATTAATTTCATGGCGATATTAGCATTTCAAAAACCTGATAAAGTATTAATGTTGGAAGCGGACTCCAGATTTGGAAAATTTGAGTTCCGTCCACTCGAACCCGGTTTCGGTATTACCGTAGGTAATGCTTTACGCCGTATTCTTCTTTCTTCATTGGAAGGATTTGCAATCAACACGATTAAGATCGAAGGTGTAGAACATGAGTTCGCATCTGTACCTGGTGTTAAAGAAGACGTGACCAACATTATCTTAAATCTGAAGCAAGTCAGATTTAAGCAAGTAGTAGAAGAGTTCGAAAATGAAAAGGTAAGCATTACCGTTGAGAATTCTAGTGAATTTAAGGCAGGTGATATAAGTAAGTATTTGACTGGATTTGAAGTGTTAAATCCTGAATTGGTTATTTGCCATTTAGATTCAAAAGCAACAATGCAGATGGACATTACCATTAATAAAGGTAGAGGGTATGTTCCGGCCGACGAAAACCGCGAATATTGTACCGATGTTAATGTAATTCCTATCGATTCTATTTACACACCGATACGTAATGTAAAATATCAGGTGGAAAACTTCCGTGTTGAACAAAAGACTGACTACGAAAAACTGGTATTGGAAATTACTACCGATGGTTCCATTCACCCGAAGGAAGCTTTGAAAGAAGCCGCTAAAATATTGATTTATCATTTCATGTTGTTCTCTGATGAAAAGATTACTCTTGAAACATCCGATGTGGACGGCAATGAAGAATTTGATGAAGAAGTATTGCACATGCGCCAGCTGCTTAAGACTAAGCTTGTTGATATGGACCTCTCAGTTCGTGCCTTGAACTGCTTGAAAGCTGCCGATGTGGAAACATTGGGTGACTTGGTACAGTTCAACAAGACAGATCTGTTGAAGTTCAGAAACTTCGGTAAGAAATCGCTCACGGAGCTTGATGATTTGCTCGAGGGTCTGAATCTGTCGTTTGGGACCGATATCTCTAAATATAAATTAGATAAAGAATAAAAAATGAGACATAATAAGAAATTCAATCATTTAGGTCGTACTGCTTCTCATAGAAGTGCTATGTTATCTAACATGGCTTGTTCTTTGATCAAGCACAAAAGAATCACTACGACTGTTGCAAAGGCTAAAGCTTTGAAGAAATTCGTTGAGCCTTTAATTACAAAATCTAAAGACGACACAACTAATTCACGTCGTGTTGTATTTAGCAACTTGCAAGATAAGTTTGCTGTAACGGAGTTGTTCAAAGAAATCTCTGTAAAAGTAGCAGATCGTCCGGGTGGTTATACTCGTATCATCAAAACAGGTCATCGTTTGGGTGATAATGCTGAAATGTGCTTTATCGAATTGGTAGATTACGATGAAAACATGGCTAAGACTGCAACTGCTAAGAAAGCAACTCGTACTCGTCGTTCTAAGAAGAGTGCAAGCCGCTACAGAAGCTCCTGCAGCACCGGCAGCTGAAACTACAGAGGAAGCCCCTAAAGCTGAATAATCTGTAATCATCATATATATAAAAGCCATAGCTATAAAAGCTGTGGCTTTTTTTATTTTATGCCCTGACCGGCAGTAATGAGAAAACAAGCTGTGAGGCTTCTGTCCACATGCATATTACTTGTTCTGTTTACAAAAGTTTTGATACGGACGAGGCATGCAGAACAAGAACAGCTTTTAATTTAAAGTCGGAATTAGAAACATCGAATAATTCCTTCAAAACCGTCATTGATAGGTAACCTGTTGCTTTTCAGGAAGAAACCATGAAGGAATTGAGAACCGATCCTTCATAATTTTGGATAATCCTTCATAGCTCCCTTTAAAACAAAATACCTTTGATATGTGTTAATTATTGTATGAAATGAAACCTAAAACGCTATTTATGTTATCTTTGTAAACCAAACAGTAAGCAATGAAAGGATTTGTTACAGTCATATTATTTTTTCTGTTTGCCTTGGCTTTTGCCGGAACAGAATATGTAGATGCAGTTCCAGCTGCATCAATGACGGTATGTACTGTACAGAATACGGATACTACTCCGCAGCACTCCATCAATGAGGATAGTGTCATTCCCATGGATAGCAATAAGGGAATAGCAGATATGGAGTTTGGGGATGCTCATACTTTAGCACATCGTGTCAGTGCCTCTGCAGAGCGCATGTACCGTTTTTCCTCCATGGAGACTACCCAATTTATCAAAATTTTGTTGCGTAAGATGGCCGCCCGGATGGCCAGTCTTGCAAGCTGTCATACCCATGTGTATGCCTCTTCCCATTCCCTTCCCTGGGATAGTGCTTGCGAGCACTATATCTTTGGTATGAGGCGCATTCTTATTTAGCTTTTATTCTTTTACCAATTTGTTTTTCATGGTTCTGTCTTGCCGGGTGATTGGCGAGATGTGACCTTGGTATGAATTATTGTATTTTTTTTTAATTAGTAAAGAATAAAATTTAAATTATTATGAGTAATACAGTTTCTACTGAAGCAACCTTGTTTTCAACAACACACCCTGATGTCGTAAAAACGTACTAGTGTTTCTTCTATTATCATATCCGCTATCCTTTGTGTGATAGGTGCGGGTGCATTTGCAACCTCTTTAAAGATGGGGGATTCCTCATCCACCATGAGCATGGTGCTTATGGCCGGTGGAACCATTTTGTTTCTGTGGGCCGTATTCCGCTTTTTCTGGCGAGGCAAGGAATGGGTGTATGCACCTACCGGCAGCGTAGCTAAAGAAGGGACCTGCTTCTTTGATGTATGCGATTTACAGGCTTTGACGGACGCGTTGGAGAAAAAAGGTTTTGAAACCAGGAATGACGTGAAAGTAAAGACAAACGGAAACGTACGTATGGACTATATGATTTCTCAGGATAAGAAATTCGTTGCGGCCCAGTTGTTCCGTTTCATCCCCTATACATACGAGCCTGCATCTTCTGTGTTTTATTTCACGGGAGACGATGCAAGTGCGTTTGTACATTGCTTGGAAACAAGTGAATTTTGATTTTCTATGACTCTTTATGTTATGAAATAAGGTGTGCCTGTGAAGGTCTGCTTTATTTGCTTAAGACGTTAATGTGATAAATTGTCGGGTGGGGTTAGTCGTTGATGATTAGCCCCATCTTTTTTTTCATCAGGAAGCAGGCATTCATATTTTGTGCGATACCTTCACGGAGTTTGTATGAAAAAGTCAGTTCATCGTTGGTAATATCAGCTTCAAAGCAATAATTCCGTATCTCTTTGGGGAAATATTCTATTAATTTCCCTAATAGCAGGTCGTGTGTGGCAATGATACCGTTCGTTTTCAGTTCCATCAGTTGGCGTACCAGGGCGAATGAGCCTTTCTGCTTGTCCATCGAGTTAGTTCCTTTTAAAATCTCATCCAGAATGATGAACAACTCCTCTCCCTTATTCAGGCGGTCTATAATTTGTTTCAATCGTTTTAGTTCGGCAAAGAAGTAAGATTCGTTGTCTGTCAACGAATCGGAAGTCCGCAAGCTTGTCACTAGTTTGGCAGGATATATTTCAAGGGAGGAACAGCATACGGGGCAGCCGGTACATGCCAATACATAATTCACTCCGATTGTACGCAGATAAGTACTTTTCCCTGCCATGTTGGCTCCTGTGATGATGACAAAGAACGGTCTTGAGGGGATATCGGCATCATTGGTCACACATTGCCGTGCAGGCATCAGGGGATGTCCCATATCCTTTGCAAGGAAAACAAAAGGCTTGCCGGCAATGGCCGGATAGGCGTATGCGGGATGGTTGCCGGCAAATGTCGCCAGAGAACAAAGAGCATCAATGTCACCCAGGACGTCCAGCCAGTGAAGCAGATATTTTCCATATTTGTGCCTCCATTGTTCAATGCGCATTACCTGCCGGAGTTGCCAGAACATGGAACCTTCTAGCAAGACATATACAATTGGTTGTTGCGCAAGTCCAGTTTGTCCAGTTCCCGTGAAAGCTCTTTCAAAATATGGGTGGTGGATTTCCCGTCCATGCCGAATTCAGCTTTCAGGTGTCTGAGTAGCGGAGCGTTCATTTCCCGGTTTTCTATCAGGCTGATCAGTTCGGCGTAGATAGACAGGATACGTAATTTCTTGTCATACACTCTTTGCAGATTGCTGACAGGCTTTATCAGTCCGAAACTACCTATCACGAACAGTCCGAAGGCCAGTCCGAACCATGTCATCGGAATGACCCCCGCCACTCCCAGCATAGCCAGTACGATGTTGACTCCGGGAACGATTCCCAATAACGGGCGGCTCCACCATTTCTTGCTGAAATAGGCAGGTGCTTCCGTCCACTCTTTAATTTCTTCGCGGTCGCTTGTCGCCCCTTTGTAGAGCAGACCGGTAATCCGGAATGTTTCCCGGAAATCGGAATAAGCAGCCAGTTCCTTTGTCGCCTCCTGCCGTTGGATTATCTCTTCCTTTATCTCCAGATGATTTTGTAACCATTCTGCCAGTTTTTCCTTTCCGAATGAAGTGCAGGTACGGTTCAAGGCCTGAAACAAAGAGTGCCTTCCGAACAAGTCCAGGTCAAAAGAATACCTGTGGGCCGGGTTTGTAAATTCCTTTCCGTCCTCAAAAGGCTCATAGTTGTCCGCCAGTGCGGAAAGCTCGTCACTATTCACCCGTATGCAGGTTTCCAGCCAGTCTTTGCGGAAAAACAACCGGTTGTGATACTTCACCAATGCCAGAAAAGGAACGAAAGTGACCGCTATGGTGAGACATATAGTGGTTGTTCCTGCCTGATAGAAGTAGATTGTTCCTATAATCCCTGCTGCAAATAACAAGACCCTCAGCGTGCTGATGCGGAGAATCTTATTTTTTACCTGGCGGAGTTCTGCCTCAGCCTGTTCAATGCGCTGTTCGTATTTTGCTTTCAATTCCATAATGATAGGTTATAAATATTTCCTTGCCATACCGGGCGCGGTTTTGCAGCGGAGAGGGGAAGCCTTCTGCGGCGATGCAAGGGTATGGCGAAGAACTTTTCATTTGTTTTCCGGCAAATATATAGAAAAAAAAACGTCTCCTTCTGTTTCTTGTGTTATTTAGACTTATCTTTTCATTTTAGGAAGAAGAGCCTTCCATCCGGAATGATGGCGGTTAGACCGATGAGGATGAATGACAGGAAATGAAATTTTAACATAGCCGATGAATCCATTGTCAATAGGAAAAAGTATATTTGTCTGTCTGATAAAGATTATAAACTACTTGGGGTATGAGAAAAATGATATTCATTTTATGCATTCCGACCGCTTTGCTTTCGGCTTGCTCACCATCCGGAATGCAAGGTAATCCGGCGGCAGTACAAGCCGGTGCGGCCATCGGCGGAGTATTAGGCGCTATTGTGGGTGACAGGGCCGGCGGATACAACGGTTCGCAATTCGGCGCCCTGCTGGGAACTGTAACGGGGGCTGCTGTGGGAAATGCCATAACTACACCTCGGGAGAAAACTTATCAGGTGGAGGAGTATTACGTGAAGACTTATCCTTCTTCTTCGCAGTATGAGCACACTTCCTCTTATGAGCCTTCATCGGGATTGAGGATTATCAACCTGCGTTTTATCGATGATAACCGTAACCATGTTATTGATGCGGAAGAAGACAGCAAACTGGTGTTCGATGTGGTGAATGATGGTGATGTGCCCGCTTACAATGTTACTCCGGTAATAGAGGAAATGAGCGGCATGAAACATATTTTGATTTCACCTTCGGCTCAGATTGCCTATATGCCTGTCGGGAATCAGATAAGGTACACGGCCACCATTCGCGGAGGCAGGAAGTTGAAAACAGGCCAGGCGCAATTCCGTGTTTTTGCAACAGAGAGCAACGGGGCGGTGACCGAAGCGCATGAGTTTACTTTGCCTACCCAAAAACGGATAAAGAAATAAGTTCCTTCATTGGCGGGGCTTCTACGGGCGGATAACCCTTTTCCGGAGATAACGTAAGCATTCGCAGCCCTATTGTTAAGCCTTTCCGACCGTCCGGTTACTATCTCCAAAGCCTGCGGAGTTATCTCCATAGCCTTTGGAGTTAACTTCGCAAGCTTTGGAGATAACTCCATAGTGCTATGGAGATAGTATATATCCTTTCTTCAGACCTTAGCAGGCGGGAGAAAAGGCCTTAGGGTGGGGTATGTGTGGAGTTACTCCTTGTTGATGATGCCTTGTATCTCTTGCAGGGTCAGATTTCCTGTGATGGCGATGATGGTAAATTCATTTTTTTCCTGACTCATCAATACAAATTCCTTTTCTTTGTTTTTGTTCCGTTTCAGATAAATGATGGTTTTCTCGCCTTCATCGTTTATGCGCATCAGTTCCTCGTAGCCGTTCTTGGGACTGATGAAAGCTGTCTCTTTTTTCAGCTTGGCGATAATGTCGGGTTTTTCACAACTTAGAATCTGGATGTTATCCAGTTTGGAGGCTACTTCGCCTATATTTACCCCTTCCGTTTTCATGTCGGGCATCAGGCTGAGCATGGCTTTTGAGATATAGACAGAGGTTACCCCGTCCATATCAGCGAACTTGTCGAAAAAAAACTGTCCTGTGCGTAGGTGAACAGTGAGCACAGAGAGAGCAATAAGGTAATGATATATGTACGTTTCATTGTTTTATGTTATTTAATCGGTTTAATTGTTCGTTTACGTTCTCTTGAATTTTTCCGGTGGCTTCCTGCACCGATTCCACTTTTTCTATTCCTTTATTCAGGCTGCTGGAAAGCATGATAAGTGCCTTCTGGGCCTGTACGTATGCTTCTTCGGGGGTGGCGCAGGTATCTTGCGGTGCCGGATAGGGCTTGTATAGGTACAGTCCTACGGAGAGCAGGATGAGCAGGCTGGCGGCTATGCTCCCTATCCATTGCAAGCGGAGGGTCCGTGTATGTTTTTTTATTTTCAGCGTGCGTTTTTCGCCTGTGTCCCATTGGTCTATCTTGCGGCTCAGCCTGCTTTCCAGTCCTTCCGGTATTTCGGGAGCGGGATGTGCTGCCAGTTGCATGAAGATTTCCTTCTCGGCAAGTAAATGAGCCGGAACGTCCTCTTCGGTAAAAAAGTGTTTCAGTTCCTTTTCTTCGGTTTCGCTGGTTTCTCCATCGTAATACCGGGCCAATAGTCTTTCTATTTCATTTACTTTCATAGTTCATTATTGCATTATATTGTTCACGTATCTTTTTGCGGGCGCGGCTCAGCAACACACGTATGTTGATGGCATTCAGTCCTGTGGCTTGCTCTATCTCCTCAAAGGAGCAGTCATTGACATCACGGAGCAGAATCACCCGCTTTTGTTGCTCGGGCAGTCTGCCGATGAGCCGGCGTACCTGGTTCACTTCATCCCGCTGTTCCACTTCCCGCGCTATGTTGGTGTCCGTAGGGAGGTTCAGCTCTTCGGGTGCATGTCCGTCTTCATCGGGCCGGCTCCTGCGGAGGGCGTCGTAGCACAGGTTCTTGACGAGGGTGACACAATAGGCTTCGGTGTTCAGCACGCCCGCCAGCTCATCGCGCTTGTTCCACAATTTCAGATACGCCTCCTGCACCATATCTTCCGCCTCCTGAGGGTTTTCTGTCAGCCGGAAGGCTGTCCGGTAGAGTTTGCGGTGGTAAGGCAGGAATTGTTGTTTAAACTCAGCGGCGTCCATGCTTCTTCTTATTTGTTGTCTGATCGTTTATAAGTTGGGCAATATCTTGTTTGCGTATTTTTCCGTTTACTTGTATCAGTGAGCATTCATCATCCTCTATGATAGCGATGAGCAATTCCCGGATGACCTCCTTTTTCATTCTCATTTGTATGTGTATGCGTTCTCCATCTTCATTCATTTGCATCAGCGTTTCGTAGCCGTTGTTGGACAATGCCTCGAATTGTCGTGAAAAAGCGTTGCTTTACGTCCGGTGAGCACTTCATCCAGATCTAGTATTTTGGCGGAGCGTATTTTGCTTGCTATTTCTTTGCCCTCATCATTATAAGGATAAAACATTTTTCCTATAAACATGAGGAAAGGGGATGCACTGACATATTCAGCATTTTTTTCCCGGCGGAACTCATCAAAGAGTGCTGCTGAATTTTGTGCAAGACTAATCTGACATCCTAAGACTAGCAATAGAGTAAATACAAACTTTTTCATGGTTCTATTTTGTTTTTGTTCATAACTGAAATTGTTTTTGAAAGCGCTTTCAATCAGATAGACGGGGGAAGCGGGAAAGTTGTTACAAAGGGAAAAGAATTTTTTTAAGTTTCTATGTTTGTAAAGTGGTTCCGCTTTACAAAGAAAGCATCATTCAATAGCCTGTTTGATCTTTCATCAGCATGAGCACAGGCTGTGCCGGTTCCCTTGACCGATTCCTTTCATTCAGGTAATTCCAGGGGGGAACGAAGAAACCCTTGCCTTGTTTACAAATCTTTCACAAGTTCAGGATGAGAACAAGAGGCTTTCTTATGAAATGATATGGGGTGGAGGATTATTGGTTCCGCACGGGCAGCCTCACCCATAGCCATCCGGGAATCAGTTTCCAGAAAAACACCAGCATCTGATAACGCCGGTCTATGATAGCTACTCTTTTCCTTCGGGAGATGGCTCTTACAATTTGTGATGCCACTTGGGAAGTATACATCAGCAGCGGATATTTATCATCTTTCAACAGAGGGGTGGCGACAAATCCGGGACGGATGTCGGTGAAGGAGATGTGTAGCTTGTTCATGTGCGCCAATTGGTCCAAAGCATCCAGATAGGTGTTTTGAAACCGTTTGGTCGCTGAATAGGCAGGGGCGGATCCCAGTCCCTTGGTGCCTGCTATGGAACTGATCACCGCTATATGTCCTTTGCCTTGCTGTTCGAAATAGTGATAGGCGGCATTGACCATCCGTATGAATCCCGAAACATTGGTGGCTGCGGTCTGTAATTCTATATCGGGGCAGAGTGAAAGATTTTGTTTGCCTATGCCCGAGCTGAGCAGGAACACATCCATGCCGCCGGTTTTCATAATCAGTTGCTCCAATAAGGCAGGGGCATCCTCGCGGGTGACATCTATCCGCTGGGTACATACCTGTCCGGGAGCGGACTGCCGGAGCTTTTCCAGTTCTTCCTCTCTACGTCCTGCCACGCCTACTTGCCAGCCGTCTTTCAGATAGCATCGCGCCACTTCCAGTCCGATGCCGGAAGTGGCGCCAATGATAATGATTCTTTTCATCCGCTTCGCCTTATTGTAAAGCTTGTTCAATATCGGCAATGATGTCGCTTACATTCTCAATACCTACCGACAAACGGATCAGGTCCGGAGCGACTCCCGCTTCGCGCAACTGCTCGTCGGTGAGCTGGCGGTGAGTATGGCTGGCGGGATGCAGTACGCAGGTACGTGCGTCGGCCACATGGGTTACGATGCAGATGAATTTCAGCCTGTCCATAAATTCTATCGCTTCCTCACGGGTTCCGTTCAAGCCGAAAGCGATGACACCGCACGAGCCGTTTGGCATGTATTTCTGTGCCAGATCATAGTATTTGCTGCTTTTCAGTCCGCAATAGTTCACCCATTTCACTTTCGGGTTGGCTTCCAGCCATTCGGCCACTTTCTGTGCGTTTTCGCAATGACGGGGCACGCGCAGGTGCAATGTTTCCAATCCCAGATTCAGCAGGAACGCATTTTGCGGAGACTGGATGGAGCCGAGGTCACGCATCAGTTGGGCGGTTGCTTTCGTCATGTAAGCCATTTTGCCGAATGCTTTGGTATAAGTCAGTCCGTGATAAGATTCGTCGGGCTGGGTCAGACCGGGGAATTTGTCCGCATGGGCTTCCCAGTCAAAGTTGCCGCTGTCCACAATGGCGCCTCCTACACTGGTGGCATGACCGTCCATGTATTTGGTTGTGGAATGGGTGACGATATCCGCTCCCCATTCAAACGGGCGGCAGTTGATGGGAGTGGCGAAGGTGTTGTCCACAATCAAAGGCACACCGTGCTTGTGTGCGATGCGTGCGAACTTTTCGATGTCCAGCACATCGATGCTCGGATTGGAGATGGTTTCGCCGAACAACGCTTTGGTATTCGGGCGGAAAGCTTGGTCTATTTCCTCTTCGGATGCATTGGCGTCAATGAAGGTACACTCGATGCCCAGTTTTTTCAGCGTGACGCCAAACAGATTGAATGTACCTCCGTAGATGGTAGACGAGCATACGAAGTGGTCGCCTGCCTGACAGATATTGAAAATGGCATAGAAGTTGGCAGCCTGGCCGGACGAGGTCAGCATAGCACCCACACCACCTTCCAATGCTGCGATTTTTGCGGCGACGGCGTCATTGGTGGGGTTTTGCAAGCGTGTATAGAAATATCCCGAATCTTCCAGATCGAACAGACGCGCCATCTGTTCGCTGGTGTCATACTTGAATGTGGTACTTTGATAAATAGGCAAAACGCGCGGTTCGCCTTTTTTCGGAGTCCAGCCTGCCTGTACGCATAAGGTCTCCCTGCTATACTTCTTATCCATGTTTATATTGTTATTAAAATTACATATTCATTTATTTCGCAGCAAAATTAAGAATAATCTGTCATTTAGGGTTCAATTACTGGGAAAAGTGTTATATTTGAACGATTTTAATAAGCTTAACTATGGCAGAGGATATAAAATTCAGGCATACTATGCCGGTGCAGATACGATTCAGCGATGTGGACCAGTTTGGTCATATGAACAATTCAGTTTACTTTTCTTTGTACGATTTGGCAAAGACTACTTATATAAAAGATGTATTAGGCAGTGCCGACTGGAGCAAGCTGGCTATTGTGGTAGCCAATATCAATGCAAACTTCTTTATGCCGGTATTTTTCTCGGATCATCTGGTGATAGAAACGGCTGTGGTACATTTGGGGCATAAGAGTTTTACTTTGTTGCAGCGTGCCGTGACTACGGATACCCATGAGGTGAAGTGTGAGTGCCGCACGGTGATGGTAGGTTATGACCTGGCTACCAAAGAGCCGAAATTGATTTCCGAGGATTATAAGGAGGCGATTTGCAGGTACGAGGAAAAAACATTGGAGGAACTTTCAAAAGGGTAGCCATAGATGATATACTCGCTATAAATAGCTAGGACGTTATTTATAGCGAGATTGTATTATTTTATTAAAAGCATTCTCCTGTAATGGTTAAAAGTTTGGGAGATGAGTCAAAATTACCATATAATAAAATTTCTCTTTGAAACTTTCCTATGTCATCGGGATGGAAAATGATATTCAGACAAGTGCTGTCTCCCGGATTTATTTCAGTAATTTCATTTTCAATATTCAAACATTCGCATGAAAGATCTATATGACTGATTCTTACTATGTTCTTCCCTGTATTCCATATTGTGAATTTGATTCTTGCCTTTTCCGTGCGGCTGATTTTGCCTAAATCTATCTCATTTGTGTTGAATGTAATGGTGGTGTTCGCTTCTTCGCTGGGAGATTCATTTCCATAAAAAGAGTGCGACACATATTTACCATTATTTAAAAGGTAGATTCTAGGTGTGTTTTTAGCCATATCCAATTCCACTAATATGGATTTAGTGTCTAGGTATACATTGGAGTAGTCATCTATATTTTTATTGGCAATTAAATTGAAAGTCTTTTTTACTTTTACATGCAATTATATAAATGGTATCGGTCGAGTTATGTATTTCTGACAGAGCTTTGTGTATGCATCCTTTGCAACCATTACCCAATATGGTAACAAGGTGGGTGGCATTGTGGATTTGTGATTTCTCAACTCCGACTTCATCAAACAGTTTTTGAAGGCATTTGTCATTATTGGACATACAGCTTGCCAGGAACAGTCCTCCACATAGAATGATTGAGTAGTTCTTTTTTCTTCATTTTTTTCCGGCCTTGAAGTGTGAAACACCTGAATACCAGTTTGTTTTCGTCAAAACTGAGGATTGTTTTCATTATTCTCTGAAATATACAGGCCTTTTTTACCTACGAAGCACAAGTGATGGGCATAGGTGTTGCCGGGAAATTTTGTTTCACCAATAATTTCATAGTCTTTGTTTAGAATGATGATGGAGAAACTTTGATGCGGATTGTTGGAGAATGGTTTTATATTATCATCCGGCATTAAGGCAAACCGATAGAATACTTTTCGGTATTTATCATACATCAAGTGAGAATAGTGTGGTAATTTCCCTTGTATTTGTATATTCTTAAACAAATCTATTTGTCCGTCTTGCAAATGTGGATATGCATGGGCTAAGTAACGGCTTTTGGCATTGTATGAGATTTTATGCCTAAAATCAGAGGAAACCATAATGCTATCATATTGTCCTAATGAAATGACCACATCCTTACCTGTATATGTATAACAGATTTCAGGGTCATATAATTTGACATTTTTAAAATCTTCGTCCTTGTTGAAAATCAAAGGGTAGCGAAGTTCACTCCATCCTGTCTTACCTGTATTAAGGTTAGCGAATGCAAACATTGGGATTTTGTTCCAATCGCTTTTCTTTCGAGGATGTTTTAAGAATGATTGGCTGAAATACAAAATAGAATCTTTTTATTATAGCAGGTTTATAAGAGTAACTTGAAAAACTTATGTGATCAAACTCTTGAAAATTCACTCCTTTTTCCCAAAAGTCAAATTTCTTTTCTATTTCTCCTTTGTCATTGACTAGTGAAAATGTTCCGTTCCAACTGGTAATTATGAAATGATTTAGGTTCAGTGGATGGCAACCGCTCAGTACATTCATTCCGTTTGGACCTTCTTTTTGTAACAATATGGTTTTTATTAATTTTTGATTCTTAATATCATAAATATTAATTTTTTGCGAGTACTCTGCATCTAAAAAGGATAGATATTCGTGCCCATTTTCTTCAAATTGGAATATGGATTTACTTGCATAGTATGTATGTTCGTCTATAGGAAAACAAATGGAGTCTTCGGCTACTAAATCTGTATTTTTTATGGATTGTGATGGTGAATTACATGCTGTTTCAATGAGTAGAAAGAGGACAAATAGGATATTCCAAGTATTTTTCATAATTCATATTAGTTAATAGATGATAGAAGGGCTATTAATAATCCTTTTTCTAAATCTGAGAATATATATTATAATATAGGAATATTAAGAGCCCTTCAAAAGTTATTTAGATAATTGTCTTGCTCATTCAGGGTGTCCTGGTTGTGTTGTAAATCCTTCACAATTATTATGTGCTTCAGCTGCACAATTATTATGTGAAAATTTTACACATCCGGAACCTCCGAAATACCAGGAACCGTCTCCTTCACCGGGAGGTCCGTAATCACTGCGAGCATTTCCGTTTTTTCTGTGTTGCTCGGAAGAGGTGTATCAAACTTTAATTCTTGTCGGGAAGAATAGATCTCTACGCTAGTCAAACAAAGAATGACTAGGACTAAAAAAAGTGATTTGTTTTTCATAAGATCTGCTTTTTAAAGGTTAGTATATAGTTAACTTCACAAATGTACATTAAAATTTTATTATATCAAATATATTTTGATAGCCTGTTTAAAAATCTCTGAAATATTTTTTTCTTATGAGGTTTTCATATCAGTCGGATAGTTTTTTCTTTGAAGTGACTAAACTTAAAAAAGATATATCAGACTGATTTAACAGAAACAAAGAACCGAAATTGATTTCCGAGGATTATAAGGAGGCGATTTGCAGGTACGAGGAAAAAACATTGGAGGAACTTTCAAAAGAACGGAAATAGTTATTGATTTTCTGTGTTATTGATGTTTTATCAACTATATGCATAATGAATAAAGGTGTATCTCACGACACACCTTTATTTTTCTATGTTAAAACATCTGTCCTGAAAACTAAACAGGAGGATTTGGCTTATTTTTTCCCGTATCCCGGAGTTTGAGTTAATAACGGATTCACATTCAAAGTACCGATATTAACCGGCCAAAGCATTTTATATGCTTCTTCTGTACCGAGAATAGGATTTGTGCCCGGATAGTTGGCATTGGCAGAAAAGACCAAAGAACGTCCGGATGCATCGTGCATACGCAATACGTCAAACCAGCGCTTGCCTTCACTGACAAACTCTTTGTCCCGTTCCTGCAAAATGGCTAGTTCATTTTCCGCATAGCTGCCTTCCGTGTATTTGTTTTCTTCAAAGGTGTCTCCGTATGCACGTTTGCGTACTTCGTTGATATACGAAGCGCAAGGGTTGTTCAATCCGTTTTCAATTTCCGCCATCATCAGTAACGCATCGGCATAGCGGTAAACGGGGATGTCCGAAATATAGATGCGGTTGTCATTGGAATTGATTGTACCTATACGTTTTTTCATTACGCATCCGAATTCGCTGAGCGTGCCATTATCATTTTTCATGTAATACTCCATGAATGTGGCATCACGGCGGCTGTCTCCTTCTTTGAACGTTTTCCAGAAATCTTCAGTGTACTCGTCACGGAATACTCCACCGGTACCTTTCAAGTTTAAGGTATCTTTTTCAATCACCTTACCGTTACGACCATATGCTTGCCCCAGAAATACAGCATCCTGATAAAGGAATCTGCCTCCGTCATTGCTGGCCTCACCTTCTATAAACGGCATGGCGAAAATAATTTCAGTGTTCTTTTTATTGTCGCATGAGAAGATGGAGGCAAAGTTGTCCATTAATTCAAAATGTCCTATGATCCCGGATAAGGCAGTCTTGGCAGTCTGTAAATCGGTTGCCCCGGTTGCTGTGAATCCGGTGATGGATACTTTCGCTGCCCACATATAGATTTCTGCTTTAAGCATCAAAGTGGCATAGCGTGACCAGTCGTATGCATCAAAAAGAGGTGTTATTTCCGAAATAGTTTTCGGATTTATTAATATCCGCTTTGATAAACTCCATGGTGGCTTCGGGTGTGGCGCGCTCCACATAGAATTTGTCTGCCGATGGTTTGCCGTCCAGTATATCTACTTTGGTGATGAGAGGTACTCCCCGAAAGTTCTGTATAGCATGAAGTAATACAGGGCTCTCATGCCATACGCTTGTCCCAAGTACCGGCTCCGGGTTGCATCATCCAGAAACGTACACCCATTTTCTACTTCTTGGATAAAATGGTTTACTTGCATGATGGGAGAGTATAGCCCGTTCAATTGGATATGCCGGGAATATCTTCCGAGATATTCTGTGACCGGATATCGGCATAGTTCAAGCTGGTGTTCAGCGAGGAGGTGCCCACACGTTGTGTGCCGCCGCGGAGTTCGCCCAAGGTGTAGAACATGTCATAGTAACTTCTTAATTGGGCGTGCAGACCCAACATGAATGCTTTGGGCTGGGAAGCTTCTTTCCAGAAATTTCCGGCTCCATAATAATCTTCCGGTGCCAGATCCAGTGCGTCACAGGACGGTTGGAGAATGGTCATCACACATATTGAAAGGATATAGAATATTTTTTTCATAATCTGTTAGAGTTTATAAGTTTAGAAAGAAACGTTTACGCCGAGAATGACAGTGCGGGGCAATGGGTATCCACCATTGTTGTCTGTCTTTTCCGGAGAGAATAAATGTTTGGCTTCTGTCAGGTAACCCAGGTTCTGACCGGTTACCGAGAGCATGACTGAGCCTAGTCCTGCTTTGCGCACCCAGTTGCTTGGCAGATTATATGACAAGGCTATTTCACGGAAAGACAGATAGTTACCGTTGTAGGCAAACATGGAGGATTGACGGCAGTAATTGCGCTTGCCCAACTGGTCGGCCCATACATAAGTAGGATATTGTGCACCGGGATTTTCGGGTGACCAGGTGTCGTGGGTTTCCGCAATGGTGTTATAAGTACCTTGTGCGCAAGACATGATCCACATGGTTTTCCAGTCTACCGCTTTGAAACCAAGCGCATAGTCAAAACGTGCTGATAAAGTAAGGTCTTTCCAGGTGACTGAAGTATTGATACCTCCTGTCCATTTGGGTACAGTGTTGCCCACTTTCACCATGTCGTAATTGTCGATGATGCCGTCACCGTTTACATCCTTCCATTTCACATCACCCGGCTGGATGCGGAGAGAATTCGCTTTCTGATTGGCTGTCAGTTTGTTATATCCTTCCTCACCTCCGTAAAGGGGACGGTTGCTTGAGCCGTTGTTACCACTTGACAAGTCGATCAGTCCTCCTGGTATTTCATCTTCGGAACGATAGATTCCTTCGGCTACGAACATGTACAAATCACCTGGGCGTTGTCCTTCCTGATAACCGCCTACCCATGCTTTTTCATAGCTTCCGTCCTCCAGCTGGCGTCCGGTATATACTTGAAATGCATTTTGACGGTTTCTTTCCAGACCGTTGTCGGGCAATGCCACTACTTTGTTTTTATTTAATGCGCCGTTCCAGTTCAGATTCCATTTCCAGTCTTTGGAGTCGATAACTTTGAATGCCAGTTCGAATTCAAAGCCTTGGTTCTGGAACTTACCGTTGTTGGAGGTAAAGGAAGAAACACCCGAAGTAGACGGGATGGTGATGTTGGCATACTTGTCACTGGTCAGTCGGTTGTAGTAAGTCAAATTGGCATTGATGCGGTTGGCCAGAAAGCCTAGATCCAGACCGATTTCGAAAGTTCTTGACTTCTCCCATTTCAAGTAGGGATTAGGAAGGTTGTTTAACAGGAAGTAAGCGTTGCCGTTGTATTTGCTGCCTGCATAAGCACCTTGTACTGTGTAGTTTCCTACAAAATCTTTGTTTACATTACCATTCAGACCGAAGCTGGCACGCAATTTACCGAATGAGATGATATCGGCCCATTCACTGGCAAATTTTTCTTTGGAGAACACCCATCCGGTAGATACTCCGGGGAAGACACCCCAGCGGTTGTCTTTGGCCAGTTTGGAGTAGCCGTCCCGTCTTAGAACAAAGGACAGCAAGTATTTTGACTGGTAGTCATAATTTACACGACCGAAGAATGACATGATACGCTGGCGGCTGTGTGAGGAGTCTATGCTGCGTTTGCCTTTGTCATCACTGGTATATTCCAAATCGCCGAAAGCGTCACTGGGAGCTCCCGATCCTGAGGCACTGAAACCTTTATAATATGAGTCGTAGTACTCGAAGCCGGCCATGGCATCCAGATAGTGGTCTTTGTTTATTTGATAGTTGTAGTTTAACACTGCATTATAAGTTTGGTCCAATGTGCGTCCGTAGGAAGCCGAGGTGCTGTGTGAGGTTACCCAGTTTCCGGGAGAAGATAAATAATCTTTGTTGAAAGCTTCATATTTTTCTTCTGAATAGAACCAGATGGCGTTCACTTTTAATGAGAGTCCTTTCATGATATCTGCGGTAAAAGATTGGTTCATGGTGAACTTGTCTGTATTGTTGTCACGGACAAACTTGTCAAAATTGATTTGTTGGTTTCCGTCGCTTGAATTGGGTCCCAAAAGCATTTCACCGTCAGCATTATATCCCACGGAAAGTGGGAGGTAATGATAAAACGCGTGAGAAGTAGTTGGCTTCTGCGCTTTGGGTAGGAGGAAGATCGTTCCAGGTTGCATCTGCAAAGTTGAAGCTGGAGTTGGAGGTTAACCATGGTTTCAGCTTGTAATCGGCATTGAATGTGAAAGTGATACGTTGGTACTTGTTTCCTACGGCTGTACCTTCACTATGGTTGTATCCCAAACCTGCATAGTAGTTTCCCTTTTCATTTCCTCCGCTTACACTCAGGTTGTAGTCTTGTGAGAAAGATGGGGAATTGATATTGAAATCCGCTATATCTGTATTCTTGAAAATCAGTTGGTCTCCATAAATAGGATCAGTCATGGTTTCCCATCCTTGGTTGAGCAGGAAAGCCAGATCGTCCGAATATTTCATGGTACTCCATATAGCCTGGCTGTTTTCGTTTCCATTCAGCGGGATTGTCTTGTCATCATCTGCCCAATATTTGTTGCCTGTTCCATAAGGAGTGGCAACCGGTCAGACCGGTCAGTGAAGACCATCCTTGTACGGCCGATCCGTCCGGATGTTTCATGTCTCCCGTGTAAGCATTCATGTAACCAGTGCGCATCCAGTAAATGTAATCACGCGCATTCATAAAGTTATAAGAGTTGTGGAAGTAGTTCCAGCCTAGTTTGGCCGAAAGCTCTACACGTGTACTTCCCTCTTTGCCTCGTTTGGTAGTGACTAGTACTACACCGTCATTGGCTCGGGCGCCATAGATGGCGGTGGCTCCGGCATCTTTTAATACTTCCATGGATTCAATATCGGCCGGGTTGATGTCACTTAAAGAACCGCGTACTTGGCCGTCTACCAGGATTAAAGGTGAACCTGAACCGTCAAAATTAGTACCTCCTCGAAGTACCAAGGTAGGAGCTGCTCCCGGATTACCGGAAGTCTGGCTGACGGACAGACCTGCCACGGCTCCTGATAAGGCTTGTGCCGGATTGGAATAAAGTCCTTGTTTTAATGTTTTCTTCTTTTACCTTGGAAATGGAGTTGGTTACTTTTTGTGCGCAACTGTTTGCCGCCATATCCGGTTACAACAACTTCTTGGAGCATTTCTGAGTCTTCTTTCAATGCTATTTTAAAAGTTGACTTTCCCTTTACGCTTAAAGTTTGTGTCTGATAACCGACAAATGATACTCTGATACTGCCATCGTTGGCTACGGAAAGTGTAAAATTACCATCTAAGTCGGTAACTGTACCATTCGTGGTGCCTGTTTCTACAATACTGGCGCCAATAACCGCTTCACCTGTGGCGTCTGTGACCACACCCGTGATTGTTTTTTTTTTGTGCCATGGCTCCTATGGAGCATAACAGGCAAAAAAAAGCATGAATAAGGTTTTCTTCATAGATTTGTTTTTAAAGTTACTGTTTGAAGTTCTACCAGAACTACATTTTTAAATTAAGATTATATCACATCGCAAATATAGGATATTTTTTATTAAATCAACTTTAATTATAAAATTATTTTTTGATATACGACACAAAAAGTACAAAACGGTCAATATTTACGGATAAATAAGCTAAATAAAAGTATATAAAAAGGGATATCTTTTATCTTTTTCCGCCTCAAAGTAGCATAACAGTAGAAATTCAGTAGAAAAATCCTTTTAAAATTCCTTCTTAAATAAAATAAAATACAATCTATTTTCCCTTTATGGACACAGAATAGTTCTGGTAGAACTTATCCTATAAAGGAAATCTCTTTATTTTGTTAAATGAATTTTATTTCAGCCTTTGGAGATGAAATAAATTATTTGGAGAAGTATCCTTGTGCAGATAGTGCAGGGAGTGGTTTGTTTATGGGCACATGGGGACATTTATTCTTTTCATAGTCGATGGTTATACATATATTTATATGGATATGTATGGACTTTGAAATGGCAAGTATAACTAAGGTAGCTGAAAATGTATCTGATAACGAAGAAGCGGAGGTGATATGAACATAGAAGACCATCGTTTAAAAAGGTCAGATGATCTTCTTGAGTGATGAGGCATTAATAAAGTTCTTTATGTACCAACTCTTCAAACAGTAATGCATATTTTGCGACGACTGCTTCGGCGTATTTCTTCCCTTTTCCGGCACTTGCTTTTTTAGGATTGCCTATACCGGTGTCTTGCGAAACTTTTTGCCAGTTCCTCGGAATCCATGCCACTTTTTCATTCAACATTTGTGAGGTGAACTTCTTATAATCTCCGTTTCCGGCTTCGTCTAAATTTACCAATTCCGGATGATAATGCATCATAACAGAAGTTTCCAATTCATCTGCATGGTCACCCGGTTCATCAAAGTACTCTTTAGCAGGAACAAAGGCAAACCATTCGCTGCTGGCTATCAGGAAGTCGGGATAGTCCAGTGACAAGTCACGTATCATACTTTTGAATGTATTGCCGCCATGTCCGTTGATAATGACCATTTTGCGGTATCCTTGGGCGTATAGAGAGGCAACTATGTCGCTTAAAATCGCTTTCTGCGTTTCATAGCGATAGTGGATGCAGAAATCCAGCCCGCGTTGTCCCGGATTCTGTGAACCGGCAGTGACGTAAGGCATGACCATGCAACGAATACCGTAATGTGTTTTTGCCATTTTAGCAGCATCTAGTGCGATGTCGTGGCTCAGAATACAGTCTGTCAGATAAGGCAGGTGCAGATTATGCGGTTCGGTAGCCCCCCAAGGGAGGAGGACCAAATCATATTTCAATGGTTTTACCTTGCCGTAACAGGTTACGGCAAGGTCTAGTTCTTTATCCATTATTTATAAGAATTTTTAAAGATATGCAGGATTTCTTCGTCTGTAATCGGGCGTGGGTCGAGAGTGAACAGTCCTCCCATCGTATCTCTTGCATTTTGCAGAAATTTGGGGAAATCTTCGGATTGGATGCCAAATTCGCTCAGTTTGATAGAATGTACTTTACATTCTTTTTGCAGTGTAATCAATGCATCAATGAAATCGGACGGACGGTTGCTCTTTTTCTGGGTCATCATTTCAGCCATTTTCATGTAACGTTTTGTACAGTCATGCCGGAAAGTTTCGAAGTATGCCTCAGACAAGGCAATGAGTCCTGCTCCATGAGGAAGTTGTGGATAATAAGCACTCATGGCATGTTCTAATGAATGTTCGGAAGTGCAGCTTGAAGTGGCTTCCACCATGCCTGCCAAGGTGCTGGCCCAAGCAATTTTGGCACGCGCTTTCAAATTCTTTCCGTCGGCTACGGCTACTGGCAGATATTTGTAGATCAGACGGATGGCTTCTAAGGCGTAAAGATCACTGATGGGTGTTGCACAATTGGCGATAAAACCCTCTGCGGCATGGAAGAATGCATCGAACCCTTGATAGGCGGTGAGGTGCGGGGGAATGGAAACCATCAGTTCCGGGTCTACAATAGATAAGGTAGGGAAGGTCAGCTGGCAACCGAAGCCTATCTTTTCTTGAGCCGTTTCGTGGGTAATCACTGTCCATGGATCCATTTCCGTTCCGGTTCCGGCGGTGGTAGGGATGGCGATAATGGGAAGTGCTTTGGTAACAGGGCGTCCTTTACCACTACCCCCTGATACATAATCCCAGTAGTCACCGTCGTTGCAGGCCATAACAGCTATACTTTTGGCGGAGTCGATGGAACTTCCGCCTCCCAGTCCTACTACAAAGTCGCACTTTTCCTCCCGGCAGATGGCGGCTGCTTCCATGACATGTTCTTTGATGGGGTTGGGAAGGATTTTATCGTAAACCAGTGTTTCTACATTATTCAGTCTTAATTGGGCAAGTACTCTCTCCAAATATCCATATTTCCGCATGGAAGTTCCGGATGAGATGACGACCAGTGCCTTTTTTCCCGGTAATTTTTCACTGGATAATTTCTTGATTTCTCCGCAGCCAAATACTAATTTGGTAGGGATGTATAAACTAAATACAGGATTTGCTTTCATGTTCTTTCGTATTTAAAGTTTCACTGGTAACAAATGTAGGAAAATAATAGTTTGCTTGTTTAAGTAATTTGTTAAATTTTACATACTGCCGGATTGTATTCGTTTTCTTTAATTCAGTTTGAGATAGATACGTTTTTTCGATTATACTCGAAAAAAGAAATAAACAGTGCTTTTTTTTCGATTATACTCGAAAAAAACTATCTTTGTGGGAAAAGATTCGAGCATGGACGATAAATGGAAAGCTTTAGAAAAGTATAACCTTTGGGGCGGAAATACGTATCAATTGGGACTGGAACGGAAAGCTTATACCGACAAGATTGGCAATTTTGTGGGGAATAACTTGGTGAAGGTACTTATAGGACAACGTCGTTCGGGCAAAAGTTATATTCTCAGGCAAATTGCTTCAAGTCTTGTCTCGGAACGAGGAGTAAATCCGGCTAATATCCTATATATAAATAAGGAGTATCTGGAATTTGATTTTATTGATGATTATAAAGCATTGGAAAGTCTGTATCGTTTTTATCGGGAAAAGCTTAAACCGCAAGGAAAAGTATATTTGTTTTTCGATGAAATTCAAAATGTGGATGGCTGGGAAAGGTTTGTAAACTCCCATTCGCAAGACTTTGTCGAAGAGAGTGAATTGTTTATCAGCGGTTCTAACTCTAAAATGCTTTCCAGTGAACTTGCCACTCTTTTGTCGGGACGTTATGTGGAATTTCATATATTGCCCTATAGTTATGCTGAATATTTACAGTTGATGCAGCAACCTGCCGGTCGGGCTTCTTATTTGGCCTATTTACAGAAAGGCGGTTTGCCCGAATTGTACAACCTGCCCACTGTCGAGTCAGAAAAACAGTATGTCGCTTCTGTGAAAGATACGATTTTGTTGCGTGATATAGTGAAGCGTAAACCCGTTCGTGATGTAAGGTTATTGGATGATATTTTTATTTATTTGGTGAATAATGCGTCCAATCTGTTTTCCGTTCAGCATATTGTTAATTTCTTTAAATCCAAGAACCGGAAGGTGAGTTATGATACCTTATCTAATTATCTAGGTTATATAGAAGAAGCTTTTTTCTTGCCTATAAAACAGAACGTTACAATATAAAAGGAAAGGATGTGGTGGCAGGTAATTGCAAGTATTATCTGAATGACTTGTCCTTTAAGAATTTTCTTTATCCGGGCTTTGCTTATGGAGTCGGGTATTTGTTGGAGAATGCAGTATATTTGGAACTTCGTCGTTTAGGCTATATTGTATATACAGGTTCTTTTCGGGATAAAGAAGTTGATTTTGTTGCTATGAAGGACGATAGAGTGATTTATCTTCAAGCAACTTACATGTTGGAAACGGCACAAACCATGGAACGGGAATATGCTCCTTTGCTGACGATAGGTGATAATTATGAAAAAATATGTCGTTTCCATGGATGAGGTACAATTCCCTTCCAATGAAGGGGTCAGGCATATACAGGCTTGGAATTTAAAGGAAATATTGTAGGAAATCAGTTTCTCTTTTTAATATACAGTTTTTGGTAAGAGTTGTCAAAACTCTGATGATATTGTCTGTAGTCTATTATCCAATGTTGCTCACCGCTCCCCCGGATATGTAGAGCAGGAATAGCACCGAAGAGGAGAGTATAGTGGATATTATTTGCTTATGTGCAGTTGGCGCAAACATACGATTGGCATATCAGTCTGTATATCAGTATTCCGCTTATCTTTGCAGTCACTATCGGGCTGAGTCTGCTTTCTTATTATTATTTTGAGAAACCGGCTAACCGCTGGGTAAAACGAATTTTAAACAAACAATAATAACTGGTTCATGGAAAAACAATTATCAGAAAAACTGCCACGCGTTGAGGTGGTGGATGCTTTACGGGGATTTGCAGTCATGGCAATTCTTTTAGTGCATAGTTTGGAGCATTTCATCTTTCCGGTTTATCCGGTAGACCAGCCTGCATGGTTGAATATACTGAATGACGGGGTATTCAATGTTACATTTACTTTATTGGCTGGAAAATCGTATGCCATTTTTGCTTTGCTGTTTGATTTACATTTTATATTCAGTCGGCTAACCAGCAGCGTAAAGGAAAAGATTTTGGTTATCGTTTTCTGTGGCGTTTGCTGTTATTGGTAGCTTTTGCTACGCTGAATGCAGCTTTTTTTCCGGCAGGAGATGTGTTGTTGCTGTTCTCGGTAGTGGGAATCGTATTGTTCGTGGTGCGCAAGTGGAGTGACTGTGCCATACTAGTTACGGCTATTTTGTTTTTATTGCAGCCCGTTGAGTGGTATCATTATATAGTAGGTCTGTTTGATCCTTCTCATACTTTGCCCGATTGGGGAGTGGGCGCGATGTATAAAGAAGTGGCGGAATATACCAAAGAGGGGAATTTGTGGGAGTTTTTGGGTAAGAATATGACCTTTGGTCAGAAAGCCAGTCTATATTGGGCTCTGGGAGCAGGGCGTTTTTGGCAGACTGCCGGCTTGTTCTTGATGGGGTTGTATATCGGGACGCAAACAATTGTTTGTAACTTCCGAAAAACATACTCGTTTTTGGGTGAAGGCTCTTATCATTTCCGCTATCTCTTTTGCTCCGCTTTTCCAACTGAAAGAGTTGATTATGGCTAGTGACAGTGAACTCATTCGCCAGACTGCCGGAACTGCTTTTGATATGTGGCAAAAGTTCGCTTTTACATTTGTACTGGTTGCTTCTTTTGTATTGCTTTATCAACGGGATAGGTTCAAGAATTTTGTATCAAATCTTCGTTATTATGGCAGGATGAGTCTGACTAATTATATCACCCAGTCTATTGCCGGAGCTATTATTTATTTTCCCTTCGGACTTTATCTGGCTCCGTATTGTGGGTATACGTTGAGCTTGTTTATTGGTTTTGTACTCTTTTTTGTTGCAAGTACAGTTCTGCAAGTGGTGGTTGAAAGGACATAAGCAGGGACCGTTAGAGAGTCTTTGGCATAAATGGACCTGGATGTGTTCCAAAAAATGAGGAACTCTGACAGGAGTTGCATATGCTATACAGAAGAGAGGAAAAGGCAAAAAGTTATTTGCCTTTTCCTCTCTTCTGTATAGGGACTGATTCTTGTTTCCCAAGTTTCCCGAATATCATAAAAAGGATATCAGTTCAGGATTATAATCAATTGTTTTTGCCTTCTATCTGAATTTGAATTGCTTGTCCTGTACGTTGCAGACATTCTATAAAAATAGAAAGATGATTGGTTTTCTGCATCAACTCACATATAATTTCCTTTTCTTCTGTGCACCAAGGTTCATAAGCACGTGGGAAAGTTTCACGTTGTTTATGGATATAAGGTGGAAGGACTGTTTTCTGAATACCTAACTTTTGGACTTTTTGTTTTATACGGCAAATATCTTCTTCTGTACAATCATTAAAAGATTCTTTTGTAAAGAACCCCGGATATTTTTGGTCAATGTCAAGATTGATTGTAGGCTTAGATAGGGATTGAAAGGTTTTTTCTCTGCTTTCTAGTTCCTTTATCAGATTGTTGATGTACTCATCGGCTTGAACAGATGATACAACTATGGAACATTCGTGGCGGGAGTATTCTTTATGGCGATTGGCGGACAACCAGTTGAAAGAGCCTTCGATTAATGTATGGTTATCAATAGCCAACGATTTATTGTGGATACCTTTTACTTCAATGAGGGTTGCGCCATTTTCTATTAATATGTTCCGTCCCTCTTCGGCACGGCTGAGCAACTGATTGGTTTTCATATCATAATCTAGAGACGAATCGGTGTAGACTGTGACATTCACTCCTCGTTGTACCGTGTGGCGTATCAGCGGAACCAACTGGTCGTTTTCTATGGCGTGGATAGATATGAATGGAGATACAATCAGCAGACGGCGTCTTGCTTTCTCAAAAGCTTGGTGCAGAACCTGAACATGCTCTTCTGTGGTGGACAGACGAAGGGTGGGGTGGTAGGTGCACAGCGGAACTTCCTGTTGGTAAATAAAGTTGTTGGAAATCTCGTTGGATGGATCATCGAAAAGCCATTTAGCCATATTTCCTACCGGGGTGTTTTCTTCCGGATGGAAAATATTCATGTTGCCAAAAACAATGAAATGATGCTGAGCGCGTGATATCGCTACATTGAGCATATTGTATTTTCCATCACGCTCCATAAAAAGAGAATGGTCTTCAGGAGAGTTGACTGTTGAAAAAAGAACAATCGGACATTGGGCGCCTTGCAGGGAATGTACTGTGCCGATGATCATATCTTTATATTTCTCATTTCCTGATATTTTTTGTATTTGATGCCGTATCTCGGCCTCTTGGGCTTTAAAAGGAGTTACTACGGCTACAATTTCATGAATAGGCTTTTTATAGGTCTTTTCCAGATTATCTTTTTCCAGTTCCAGCCAACAGACAATGGCTTCCGCTTCAGCCCGGTTGAGGCGACTTCCTGTTTTTCCAGGGCTGCTGTAACTGTTGATGTGTACATATCCTTTGGAAGGGGAGGGACTTGTATTTTACTTCGTTACCTTTTTTAGGAAGTAACCTGCCGTGGTAAACATAATCATTGCAATAGGCAATAATGGAATCTACGCATCGTCTGTGTTCGGTCAGAAAAGCTCCTTTTTCACCTTTTACTGTAAAATTACAGCTTTTACGTGCCAGTTTCATTATACTTCCGGAAGAAGAAAAGGAAACCATTGTTTTCTAAAAAACGGTATTTTTCCGAGGACTGGTTGGAAACAATGCCCAGATTCTTTAAATTAATGAATGAATATTCATCAGAAATGAAGACCATACAGGCTCTATTTGTTGAATATCACCTACTAAAATCGCTTGCTTGGCCAAACTGAAGGAGGGAACGGCAAGTTCGGGTGAAACTTGTCCGGATTCATCTACAATCAACAGATCTATTCCATTGTATAAAGGAATATCCCATTTTCCGTTCTCCGCATAGGTCATATACTTGGGTAGAGAATGGAAAGTAGAGATGAAAACAGGCATTACGCAAGCCAAACGTTTTAATCTTTGGGTATAGGCTTCTTGTGTGCGCTGCTTGCCTTCATCGCACTTGCTTAACCGGTGAATAAACTCGGCTTCCCGATAATGTATGGCATACCAGAACATTTGATACCGATAGCTGATATCCAGCCTTACTGCCATGTCTTCTGTATAAGGCAAGTTGCCATACTCAGGGTTGGAACTTATTTTTTCGTAACGTTCTTTGAATTCTTCTGTCAAAGTCCACTGTTCTATTACTTTGTCGTAGGAGGGTAATGGCTCATGGAATTTGCGGATAAACTTCTGTAATATATTGTTTTCCTTCCGGTTTCCGTATTCTGTTGTTTCGGCAGCTTGGATACAGAGAATAATCTTTTTTTGGAGGGCTTGCATTTCTTTACGGAGAAATTGTCGGCATTTTGTTTCGTCTTGATAGTTTTTCTTGAAAAAGTTATTGAAGCATTGCAGATAGAATTGTTTGTACTCTTCTTGACGTTCAGGTGTATCGTATGCTGCCGGAAATCCATCCCCTTTGGGGTTGAACATCATTTTGTACTGTTGTTGCAGCTCTTTTTTCCCTGACAGATATAAGCCTAATGTATCCAGTTCGGGTAGCCAGCGGTTGGACAACCGGGGATGTGTTGTGTCATTGGTTGTTTCCGCTTTGAAATCCTTCAGGATATTGGTGATTGCCTGATTATTAGCTGAACTTGCAACTATAATTTCCGGCTCTTCCGGATTGTTTAGAATATTATGAGCAAGTCTGTTTGCGATGACAGTTTGCAGAAAAGTGGTTTTTCCTGTTCCCGGAGGACCGTTGACGACGAAAAATATCAGCACATTCCGGTGTTGTGTACATTGCTAGTGTTTCGCGTTGAGATATGGACAAAGGAAAGTCGCTGCTCATTTGTGCCCAGTGTTCTTGGTTGCAATATACTTTCCGGTTAGTTGGAATAGGAAGAGCGTTAGCAGATTTTGTTTGTATTAATAAATTCAACAGGGGATGTGGAGTGGCATTGTCATCTTTTAAGAGTTTGTCATATAGTGTGATTATGGGCTGTGCCATATTGCGCTCGGAGGCTTTTATGATAATGATTTCTGGATTATCATAGTAATTCATTGTGCTGAAAGTTTTGCCGGTTGCTTTCTTGAAAAGCTGCTCGCATGCTTGCCAATAGGCCTCCCATTTTGTTTCTTCAGTGTTAAAATTGGATAGTAGTTGATCTACTTTTGAAAGAGAAGCTATAGTGCGGTCATTGGCTGCATTAGGCTCCAAAAATTTACGAATAAATATTGGGATTCTGTCTGATTCGTTCTCGCATACGGTTAGTTTGCCGTCAGGCAACATGGTGGCAGTAATCAAGAAGGGATATTCCGGTCTTTCTGATTGGGAAGTCCAGCCGTTTTCAAATTCGGGCAAAAGAATACAAGGAGCAATCATCACTTTTTGTTTTTCATTGCTGTCTTCTGCTTTCCAATCAGGGAAAATAACAGGAATACTTTTTGAGAGGAATGAATTTAAGTATCTTGTCATCAATGTTTAGGGTGATTCGTGGTCCTTTGAGAGCAATAGCTTTGCGCTCTGCATCTTGAAGACAAGTTTTCCAGTATTTTAGTAAGGTCTGGTCCATTTGTTTTTACGTTTGTGTGATGGAATAATTTACAAATATAAGAAAATAGGTGAAAAGAATACGGTAATTGGAGTAACATTCCTGAATTTATGATTTTTTTTACATTAAGAGGGATTGGAGATGTCGGGATAATCATAAGGATAAAAATTCATTTAAAAAAAGAAATTGAGTATTAGTGTTTTTATGGTATATTTGAAGAGTGAATTTTAAAATTGGGCTTTTTTGCACTATAATTTTAATCGATGAATAATACCATGAAAGAAAGATTGCTCTTCTTGATATGTTTTTTATGCATATCATTTATGTTAAAGGCGGCGGATAAGCCAGTAATTAAAATTAGTACAGAAAATGTAGACCTTATTTTTACCGGGTTGGTAATAATGGACGTCTATATCAAAGTTATTTGGGAAAGAGGTTGAATCATGCTACAGATATTGCCCACTTGCCGCAGGGCAGCGAAGCATATCTGACTCATGGCATGGAAGATTATTTCGAGCCGGCTATTCATATAGTGCATAATGACGGCAATCCTTCTACTTTGTTAAAATATGTATCTCATACTCGGAATCAAGTGTCGCCGGGGGTAGATGAAGTAGTGATTACTATGCAGGATGATAAATATCCTGTAACTGTAAAACTTCATTATGTGGCTTACCAGAAAGAAAATCTAATAAAGACTTTCACTGAAATCAGTCATCGGGAAAAAGAAACCTGTGCAGCTTCATAAGTATGCGTCTTCCATGTTGCACTTGAATCGTGCCAACTATTTCCTGACTGAATTCTCGGGAGACTGGGCCAGTGAGGCGCATGTGAAGGAACAGCCTTTGGAATTTGGTAAAAAACGATTGATACCAAGTTGGGAGCACGTGCCAATATGTTCTGCTCTCCTTTCTTCCAACTTGCATTGGACGGAAAGTCAGAAGAGAACCAAGGTGAAGTGTTGGTCGGAACATTAGGATGGACAGGTAATTTCAGTTTTGTATTCGAAGTAGATAATAAGAACGAACTGCGTGTTATTTCGGGTATTAATCCGTATGCTTCGGAATATAGTCTGAAACCGAATGAAATCTTCCGTACTCCCGATTTTTATTTTACTTACAGTTTTACAGGTAAAGGACAGGCTAGCCGTAATTTCCATGATTGGGCCCGTAAGTATCAGGTAAAGGATGGGAACCAGACTCGTATGACTTTGTTGAATAATTGGGAAGCCACCTATTTTGATTTTGATGAAGCGAAATTGGTGAAGTTGATGGATGATGCAGTAGAACTGGGTGTGGATATGTTTTTGTTGGATGATGGTTGGTTTGCCAACAAGTATCCGCAGTGGTGATCATCAAGGGTTAGGTGACTGGGATGAAACGGCTGACAAGCTTCCTCATGGCATTGGTTATCTGACGGAAGCCGCTAAGAAAAAAGGTATAAAGTTCGGTATCTGGATTGAACCGGAAATGGTGAATCCTAAGAGTGAGTTGTATGAAAAGCATAAAGACTGGGTGATTCATCTTCCGAACCGTGACGAGTATTATTTCCGTAACCAGTTGGTTCTGGATTTGAGTAATCCGAAAGTACAGGATTATGTGTTCGGAGTTGTGGACAATTTGATGACGAAATATCCTGATATCGCTTTCTTCAAATGGGATTGCAATAGCCCTATTACAAATATTTACTCTGTTTATTTGAAAGACAAGCAGTCACATTTATATATTGATTATGTGCGTGGCTTATATAATGTATTGGAACGTGTGAAAGCAAAATATCCTGATCTGCCGATGATGCTTTGTTCCGGTTGCGGTGGGCGTTCTGATTATGAGGCTTTGAGCTATTTTACAGAATTCTGGCCTAGTGATAATACCGATCCTATTGAACGTTTATTTATTCAGTGGGGATTTTCACAGGTGTTCCCAGCCAAGACAATGTGCGCTCATGTTACCACATGGAATAAGAATGCCAGCGTGAAATTCCGTACGGATGTGGCTATGATGTGCAAACTCGGTTTTGATATAAAATTAGCGGATATGAGTAAGGATGATGAAACTTATTGCCGTACTGCTGTACAGAATTATAACCGTTTGAAACCGGTCGTTCTGGAAGGCGATATGTACCGTTTGGTATCTCCTTATGGCAGTAATCATACCTCTACTATGTATGTGGGCAAAGATAAGGATAAAGCAGTTGTATTTGCTTTCGATATTCATCCCCGTTATGCGGAAAAAACATTGCCGGTGCGTTTGCAGGGGCTTGATGCAGACAAAATGTATCGTGTGAAAGAAATCAACTTGATGCCCGGAGCCAATTCTTCTTTATCAGGCAATGGTGAGGTTTTCTCAGGAGAATTTTTGATGAATGTAGGATTGAATTTGTTTACTGCACAGCAACTTAACAGTCGTGTAGTTGAAGTAGTAGCTGAATGATTAGGGATTGATTGTATATAATTTAGTGTATTGCCTTCATTATTTGTTTTTTTATGAATGATGAAGGCAATTTTCTTTTCTATAGATGAATGATACTTGATCGGTTTGATTATGAATCATAGAAGATGCCGTGACACATGATAGATCTTCAGGTGTCATCGTTATATATGTTACACTTGTAAGATATATAATCTTTCGGGTTTAGGTTCTATATCAGAGCGGACTGTTACTTGTTAAGAAAAAACATTCATAGCCTCCGGAGGTTGGAACAGGGGACTAACAAGTTTGTTCAAGTAGGGCTGTTGCAGGGGGCGGGTTTTATATCTTGGGGAAGTGTATATTTATATATAGGCTCCTTCACATCCAATTTCCCTTCCGTACCAGAATATTTTTTACTCTGAAGACAGATCTGACCTTCTGAATCACATTAACCTGCGCACATCTACAATAATAATCAACTTTTTCTTGAACAGTCTGTCGTATCTTCGTGTTCATAAATAAAATGAAAAAGGAAAATACTGAAGTTTTAACTCTGGATCATGGTAGCCCGCTTTTTTACCGTTATTGGACGATGATTAACGAATGTAGCCGTACCGATAAAGAATTCCTCGTAAATAGGACGGAAACCAAAGCATATGAGATGGGTTTGTTTCTTTCGACGAAATCAAAGGCCGGTCACGATTGCGTTCCATCATGGTAATGATATTCTTTGTATATACTTTGTTTATAGATGTTGAATTGATGTCTTTATGTGTGATATATTTTAGAAATCACCGTGTAATTTAGTTTCTATTTACTTGCAAAAGTCAAGGACTTTTTTGCGAATATTGCATATATTATGTATAATTTATAAAATATTTTTTATCACACCAACAGGCTAGTATAATATAATGGAACAAGTTTCAGATTTATCATTATTCAATGAACTTTTTACAATATACAAAGGTCGTTTCGTCCGGTTCGCACAAACCTTTACCCGTGATGCTACTATAGCTGAAGACATTGTGATAGATTCCCTTATTTACTATTGGGAACATAGAACCGAACTTAATAAAGAGTCTAATATACCTGCATATGTGCTTACGGTTATCAAACATAAATGTTTGAATTATCTTCAACACAAAACAGTTATTAAAGAAGTATCTGAACAATTGTACGAACATGCCCAATGGGAACTGAATACCCGTATTGCCACCTTGGAAGCTTGTGAACCTTATGAAATTTTTGCGGCTGAAGCACAAAAAATAGTCAATGACACTTTGGATCTTCTGCCAGAACGTACCCGAGAAATTTTTATAATGAGCCGTATTCAGAACCTTCCGCATAAAGAAATTGCCGAAAAGCTGAATATCAGCTATAAATCGGTAGAATTTCATATCACAAAAGCTTTTAAGAGAACTACGGATACAACTAAAAAGATTATCTACCTTTTTTTATTTATTTCCTTTTAAAATAAAAAAAACACCTTTTTTCATTAGGGATATGAAAGCATCACTTGCTTATATGTATAGTAAGAAGATAAATAAATTTATATTATCTTTTATTATACAATATAACAGAGTATGGATAAAAATTTGTTAATACGTTTTTTTGAAGGTCAGGCTACTACGGACGAAGAGATGAAAGTTCGTAAGTGGATGGAAGCATCAACTGAAAACCGTCGTACTTATTTTAAAGAAAGAAAGATGTATGATATGACATTGCTTCTGAGTAAAGACACGAAAAAAGAAACTGTTTCACAGTCTTCAAAAAAAAAGAAGTTTAAATTTAGGAAATTTATAGAAATTGCAGCAGTTGCAGCGATTACTCTGGTCATCACACTATTTTACAAGAACCAAGAGCGACAAGAATATTGGCTCACTGCTCAAAAAAATCAGTGTTCCAGCTGGTCAACGTATCAATTTGGAATTGTCTGATGGAACCAAAGTTTGGCTGAATTCTCGTACTAAAATTGAATATCCTGCAGTTTTCGCAGATAAAGAACGCCGGATTAAACTTGACGGTGAAGCCTACTTTCAGGTTGCTCAAAATATTCATAAACCTTTTATTGTACAAACTCCAAAAAGGAAATGTAGAAGTGCTTGGTACCCAATTTAATGTGGAATCTTATTCGGATGACAGTACCTTTGCGACAGCGTTGATGGAAGGGGCTGTAAAGATAACCGCAGGCAATTATCAGTGCCAACTCAAACCTAACCAGATGGCTTATCTTAAAGATGGAGAAATAAAAGTGGCTCCTATTGAAGATTATAATCCTTATCGTTGGCGAGAGGGGATTATCAGTTTCAAGGATGCAACTTTCCCTTATATCATTCATAAATTTGAAAAAATACTACGGTGTGGAAATCCGTATAGAAAATAAAGCTGTGATGAATTATCGTTGTACAGGTAAGTTCCGTCATTCTGATGGTGTGCGATATGCTTTACGAGTGCTACAAAAAAGATGTGGATTTTCAGTTTGTACGCGATGAAGAAAACCATATTATTTACATAAAATAAATTTGCCTATGAAACAATACTAAGAAAACACATTCCTTTCAATTGAAAAAAAGAGTGCCGACAAGTTTGGCCGCATGTCAGCACTCACTATTAACACAATTCTAATAACTGTATTAATCATTAAAGTGTAACAAAGATATGAATAATATTTCTTTGTGGGAAATTTTATACCCCCAAAAATTACGGACAAATCGAATTTATAAGATTATGAAAATTACCCTGACTCTGGTATTTGTGTCAATTTTCAGTATGTTTGCGGGTAATATACACTCGGAAAACGCACGCATTACATTCACCAAGAACAATGCTACTCTTGAGTCTGTTTTAAATGAAATTGAAAACCAAACAGATTACTTGTTTATTATCAATTCGAATATCGATACTCATCAAAAAGTGTCGGTAAGAGCAGATGACACTCCTGTATCTAAAGTTTTGGACGAACTTTTTTTTCATGATACTGAAATACATTATACTATGGAAGGAAGTCATATAGTGCTTTCAAACAAGCCCCAACCTGCCATTTTGCAACAAACACGTAAAATAACGGGACGTATCTTAGATGAGAATGGTGAACCTTTAATAGGTGTAAGCGTCATGCTTAAAGGTACTTCAAACGGTACTATCACCAATATAGACGGTGATTATACGTTAAGTGGTGATATTACCGATAAATCAGTGCTGGAAGTAACTTATATCGGAATGAAAAAACAAGAAATAACTGTGGGAAACCGTACACGCATCAATATCACCATGACTTCAGATAATGAGATGCTGGATGAAGTGATAGTCGTGGGATACGGTACACAAAAAAAAGTTAATTTGAGTGGTGCTGTAGAAAGTGTAGGAGGAAAAACTTTAGCCAATAGAGCAACCAATAGCATAGGAACGATGTTACAGGGTATCGTACCTAACCTTAATATAAGTATTGGTGATGGCCAAGCTAATTCTGTTCCAACCTTCAATATTCGAGGTGAGACTTCTATTAATGGTGGTTCTCCTTTAATTGTGATTGATGGTATTCCAACCGAAACTGCATTCTTTAGCCGAATGAACAGCTCGGATATAGAAAGTATATCTGTTCTTAAGGATGCATCATCAGCGGCTATCTATGGTGCAAAAAGCCGCTTATGGGGTTATTTTAGTAACTACTAAAAAAAGGAGAAAAAGGGGAAAAGATCAATGTTGATTTTGACAACTCCATTACAGTGCGTAAATTGGGGCGCATGCCTAAAATCGTAAAAGATCCTTATATACAGGCTAGCTATAAAAAATTATGGGTAAGCCTTGGTACGATCTTTATTCAGACGAGGATTTAAAATACATTGAAAAGATGAAAGAAGACCCAACCTTACCTAATGTGATTCCAAGTTTCAGTAATCCAGAATATTATACCTATTTAGGGAATACAGACTGGTTTTCGGAAATATATGATAACACAGGTATAACTCACTCTCATAATTTAAGTTTGTCAGGCGCTTCCGAAAAGGCTTCTTATTATATAGGTATGGAATATATGCAGGAAAGAGGGCTCTTAAAAATTAATAAGGACATTATGGATCGTTATAATTTCCGCTCAAAAGTAGATTTCAAAGTAGCCGATTGGTTGACTTTTTGGCAATAATACGTCTGCTCTGTACTATACATACAAGCGACCTAGTTCCTTCTATTCATGGTTATTTAATAGGATTAATGATACCAATACTTTAATGACCGTGAAGAATCCTGATGGGTCATGGACAAAAGAAGGAGCAGAATTGATTGGATCACTTTCTGAAGGAGAAGCCCAAACGACGGAACTCAGTCTGCAATCGCAATTTACTATGACACTGGCTTTGATTAAGAATGTATTATCTATCAAAGCCGATGCAACGGCCCGATTGGGAAATAGAGAAACAGAACAATGGGATAGTGATATGAACATACCTTATAAACAGGGGCCTAATCTTGCCGATGAATATTTAGGTTGGGTAGATATGGCTCAACTTGCCAAGGAAAGAGATTACTATACTAGTGTAAATGCTTATATAGACTTTACTAAGTCATTTGGTAAACACCAGGTAAGTGCATTGGCTGGATTTAATCAAGAATATAACTCACACCGATATATGCGAGGTGAGCGTGAAGAATTAATTAGTTCATCATTACCCAGCGTAGAATTAGCTACCGGAAGTGCACGTGTGCGCGAGGATAATTATGAATGGGCCACGCGTGGTGGTTTTTTCCGTCTGAATTATATTTATAACAATAAATATATTTTTGAAGCAAATGGACGTTATGATGGGTCTTCTCGCTTCCCCAAAAATGATCGTTTCGGTTTCTTTCCTTCTATATCAGCTGCTTGGATTATTTCACAAGAGAAATTTATGCATGCCACCCAAAATTGGTTGAATTACGCGAAATTGAGAATTTCGTATGGAGCTCTAGGCAATCAGGATGTAAGCTACTATGAATATATTGCAAGTATGGGATCTAGCGAACAACAATTGTTGATTAATGGTATAAAACCTATGGGCGTTACCCCCAGTGGCCTAGTTTCAAATTCGTTGACTTGGGAAAAAGTATATACCAAAAACATAGGATTGGATTTGAATTTCTTTAATAACCGGCTTACCTTTTCGGGAGATATATATCGCAGAGATACGAAAGATATGCTTACGAAAGGTAAGACTCTTCCTAGTGTGTTGGGAGCTTTAGAGCCACGCATTAATGCGGCAGATATGAAAACTGAAGGTTGGGAAATATCCTTGGGATGGAGAGACTTGTTTAATTTGGGGAATAAGCCTTTTAGCTATAATGTCAAATTTATCCTGTCAGACAATCGTTCTTTTATTACTCGGTTTGATAATCCTACTGGTAATTTGGACGATTGGTATGAAGGCTGTGAGATAGGAGAAATATGGGGATTAGTGACAGAAGGATTTTTCAAAGATCAAGCAGATATTGATAACCATGCTGATCAATGGGATGTAACTTCCTATCCTGGTGACCGTCCTATTGAACCGGGAGATTTGAAATATAAGGACTTGGATAACAATGGAAAGATTAACAATGGTTCTTGGACTGTAAATGATCCTGGTGACTATAAAGTAATTGGTAACAATGCGTCACGATATAATTATGGTGCTGATTTTACAGCCGAATGGAATGGACTTGATTTCCGTGTTCTGTTGCAAGGAGTAGGCAAAAAGGATTGGTATCCGGAAAGTCATTATTTCTTTGGCATATATAGAGCTCCTTGGGGAAATGTGCTTGAAAATAATTTAGACCATTGGACTCCAGAAAATACTGATGCTTATTTCCCAAGATTAAAATCTTATATTGCAGAAGGTGGAAAGGACTTGGCAATTAATCAGACGCGATATTTGCAAAATGCAGCCTATCTCCGCATAAAGAATATCACTATCGGTTATACATTACCTAAAAAGTTTACGATGAAAGCTAAATTAGAACGAGTAAGATTATATCTTACAGGCGATAATATTTTTGAGTTTACCAAGCTTTCAAAGAATTATGACCCTGAAATATTAGGAACCAGCCATCCTATGCAACGATTGTTCACCTTTGGATTAAACTTATCATTCTAAAAATACTAATTATGAAAATAAAAAAAAATAGCATATATTTTATGTGGACTATTACTGGTCAGTTGTAATGATTCCTTTCTGGAAAGGTATCCTGATACCGATTTGTCGGATAAAACATACTTTACTTCCGAAAAAGATTTGGAACTTTATACTAATACTTTCTATAATGAGTTAATCTATTATTATCACGATTACGCGACAGACAATGCTTCTATCTATTCTGAACCTACAGAAATAGTCAACATGATGCATGGAGGAATCACCGAACAGTCAGTAGGAGGTTGGGATAATTGGGGTACTTTGAGAAAGTATAATATTCTTCTGGAGAATGTCCATAAGACAAAAGGATCACCTACGGTCATCAATCACTATATTGGAATTACACGTTTGATGCGTGCTCAGTGGTATTATGAGATGATAAAACGTTTCAATGAAGTACCCTGGTATTCCACTTCACTTAAAGATACGAGTACAGATCTTCTTTACAAAGGGAAAGACAGTCGTGAGTTAGTTGTCGATTCTATCTTTAAAGATTTGGAATTTGCGGTCAACCATATCTCGGCAGATATGAAGAATAGAAGTGTCATCAATAAATGGTATGCTTATGGCATGATGGCTCGTATAGCGCTGCATGAAGCCTCTTTCCGTAAATATCATGATGAATTGGGGTTACAGGTCAGTGCCGAACATTTCTATAAGATAGCTATAAACGCTTGTGAAAAAATAATGGAAACCCATTTGTTTTCTATTGATAAAAAGAGGAGGAATAGATAATGCTTATGAAAATCTGTTCATAAGTAATAATTTAGGAGATAGTCCGGAAATTCTCTTGTTTAAGGATTTTGATGACAAGCAAAACATTAAACATGATGCAGCAAGAAGAGTTTTCAGTTATGTGAGCAGTTTAAGCCGTAGCTTAATGGAAAATTATGAATACATCAAAAATGGTAAAGCTATTCCATTCACCTCAGTTCCTGATTATGATAAGATGTCTATGCCCGAGACGTTCAAGAATCGGGATCCCCGTTATAAACAAACTTTTATGTATCCAGGATATATTCGTCCGGGAGAAAACAGGCCTTTTGTTCCTAACTTATACTTAGGAGGATATCCTCAAACTAAATTTGTAGCTCAAACAGCTGACCAAATGGATTGGTTTCGTTCTTACAATGACATCCCGGTAATGCGTTATGCTGAAATTTTATATATTTACGCTGAAGCTAAAGCGGAGTTGGGTATTTTGAAGCAGGCGGATTTGGATGCAACCATCAATGTAGTAAGAGATAGAGTGGGTATGCCTGCCATATTATTAGCTTCTTTGAACTTGAATGCAAATTTGGAAAAACAATATCCTAATGTAACAGGTTCCCAAAAGGACGTTATTCTCGAAATTCGTCGTGAGCGAAGAATTGAATTTGCTTTTGCGAATGCTTTAGATATGATGATTTGCTTCGATGGAAATCAGGGAGATTATTTGAAGAGATTCAGCAAGGTGTATATATTGACCAATTTGGACTACACGACTTTACAGGTGACGGAATTCCTGATGTAGGTATTTTTGAAAGTGAAGCAGCTAATACAATACCTGAATCGGAACGAAACAATTATGTATTCTATTATATGAAAGAAAGTTCAGGAGCCCAAACTGCGATTTGTCTGTCAGAAAAAAGATCATGGTTACATCATGTCGTCTACTGAAGTAAATTCGAACACACGTAAATTTGAAGAACCTAAATATTATTATTTTCCGATACCAAAGCAACAGCTTATACTAAATGAAAACCTTAGCCAAACTAAATTTTGGTAATTACACAATTATAGGCTGGGGATAGCTCCCTAGCCCTATAATAAAAAATAGAATAATAATAAATAGAAGATAGATAGTTCATGTCTTCTATAAACCGTATAGCTCATTTCTATATCATGAAAAAATATTTCTTAACTCTAGTCATCCTATGTGTTGTTTCCCTACAGTTGTCTGCGGTGTCTGTTCCACAATGGATTACTGCTTTTGAGAATCAAAATGCGACAAATTCTTGGATATGCTTTCAAAAGGAATTTAATATAAATGCTGTTCCTGCCAAAGCTTTAACTCGTATTGCAGCAGACAGCAAATATTGGCTTTGGATTAACGGCAAACTGGTTGTCTTGGAAGGTGCCGTAAAACGTGGTCCTAATCCCAATGACACCTATTATGATGAAGTGGATGTAGCCCCACACCTCAAGCAAGGACATAATCTTATATCTGCGTTAGTATGGTATTTTGGCAAAGAAGGATTTTCATATAATCCCAGTGGTCAAGGCGCTTTCTTGTTCGATTGCCAAACTGCTGAGCTCACCTTGCAGAGTGATGACTCGTGGAAAGCCGCCATGCACCCTGCTTATTATACCCCATTGGCGCCGTATCCTAATTTCCGTTTACCTGAATCAAGTATCGGATTTAATGCAGAACTCGCTATGGACAATTGGGAAAAAGGTGAAAACGCAGCATGCCAATATTGGGCCAAAGCACGTGTGGTTGGAAAGGAAGGCGATGCACCATGGAATAAACTGCATCATCGTATCATTCCGCTTTGGAAAGATTTTGGTTTGAAGAATTACGTCTCACAAACTGTTCACAGCGGTACAATAAATGATACTTTAGTTTGTCAGCTTCCTTACAATGCTCAAATTATGCCTTACATGGAGTTGGAAGCAGAGAAAGCCCATTCAGTCGTTACTATATTTACAAGCCACTATCAAGGAGGAAGCGCATATAATGTCAGAGCAGAATATCTGACCAAAAAAGGAAAGCAGTCGTATGAAAATAAAGGTTGGATGAACGGTGAGAAAGTATATTACATTTATCCCAAAGGAATAAACCTTACCAAAGTACAGTTCAGAGAGACAGGATATAACACAGAATTCGAAGGATACTTTCGCTGTAACGATCCTTTCTTGAATAAAATGTGGGAGAAATCACAACGCACACTTTATATTACCATGCGTGATACTTATATGGATTGTCCTGACAGAGAGCGGGCTCAATGGTGGGGGTGATGAAGTGAACGAATCAGGAGAAGCCTTCTATGCATTGTCGGTGAGCAGCCATCTGCTCATGAAAAAAAGGGATGTATGAACTCATGGGGTGGCAGCGTCCTACAGGAGAAATCTTCGCTCCTATCCCTTCGTCCAACTATCACACTGAACTTCCCGGTCAAATGTTGGCGTCTATCGGTTACTTTGGTTTTTGGAATTATTATTTGAATACAGGAGACCTTAAAACCATTAGAGATCTATATCCCAAAATACAAAAATACTTGGATATTTGGCAGAAGAATAACGATGGTACCATCACCTTCAGAGCCGGAGAGAATGGACTTGGGGTGATTGGGGAAAAAAAATATTGATATCAAAGCGCTCTTTAATGCTTGGTACTATATTGCTCTAAAAGGGCAGCAACACATGGCTACCGCTTTGGGAATGAATGCAGAAGCAGATGCTATACTCCAAGAGATGAAAGCACTGAAAAAGGCATTTAACGCCGCATTTTGGAATGGAAAAGCTTACCGTCATCCTGATTATAGGCTAAAGACAGATGACCGGGTACAAGCTTTAGCCATCGTGTCTGGCTTAGCAGATAAAGAAAAAATATCCTGCATTGATTAAAGTATTGAAGCAGAATGAACATGCCAGTCCTTATATGGAAAAGTATGTCATAGAAGCTCTTTTTAGAATGGGGGAAAATTATTATGGGATGGAGCGTATGAAACGGCGTTTTGCTGAAATGGTGAACGATTCTGAACACACGACCCTTTATGAAGGATGGGGGATTGGTCCTAATGGATTCCCCGGTGGTACTACCAATCATGCCTGGAGTGGCGGCGGTCTTACTATCCTGTCGCAATATGTGTGCGGTATAACTCCTACGGAAGCCGGATATAAGGCTTATCGTATAGCTCCGCAACCTACAGGAGTGAAAGAGGCTGAAATTTTAGTTCCCACAGTTAAAGGAAACATTAAAGTTTCCTTTTAAAGATGATGAAAGGACGTTTCAACTTCAGGTAAATTCACCACAAGGTCCACGTGCTACCATCTGCCTGCCTTTCCAATGCAAAAAAGCATCACGTTGAATAACAAGCTAATTTGGAAAAACGGGAAAGACATATCACATAAAAGCAGCATAGTCAAATGCATTCATCAAGATAAGGATGAAAGTATCTTTATCACTATGAAAGAAGGTGGAAATTGGACATTCAATATAAACAAATAGTTCGAATATGAAACGATTTTTATTATCAATAATATATTTATACTTGGCAGGTATGCTTGTAGCGCAAACTGCACCTTTAGAAATACTTCCTTATCCCAATGAGGTAAAGGTTCATCCGGGACATTATCCTTTTATGTCCTGTCAGCTTGTTTATCCCAATGCCTTGAAAAAATGAAGCCGATTACTTAAAACAACTGTTGTTAGAGGAACATGGACTCATCGTACAACACACCAAGCAGGGAAATATGCAATTGACTTTATCTAAGTGGATTCCCCATCCTGAAGGATATCGTCTTACTGTAAACGAACAAGGTATCCGTATTGAAGGTTCCACACCTCAAGGTGTGTTTTATGGTCTGCAGACTTTCCGTCAGCTTATTACCACTCATCAAGGACAAATAAGAATACCTTATGTAGTCATTGATGATGCTCCGGCTTTTAAATGGCGCTCATTCATGCTTGATGATGGAAGAGCCTTTAAGGGCATGAAAGAGGTAAAACAATTGTTGGATGAAATGGCTATTTTAAAAATGAACACTTTCCATTGGCATCTTACCGAAGACCAGGGATGGCGTATAGAAATAAAGAAATATCCGCTGCTCACAGAAATAGGCGCGCATAGAGATTCTACTCAGCTCAACTGGTATGAAAGCAAAGTGTTCGATGGTAAGCCGTTCGATGGATACTATACACAGCGTGAAATAAAAGAAATTGTTTCCTATGCCCGGAATCTTCACATTACAGTTGTTCCTGAAATAGAGATGCCGGGACATGCTTCAGCCGCCATTGCCGCGTATCCTTGGTTAGGCAGTACAGATGAAAAAATCAAAGTGCCTTGTACCTTTGGAGTCAAAAACAGTGCCTTCAATGTAGCCGATCCACGCACACGTACTTTTTTGAAGGATGTACTCGATGAAGTGATGGAACTGTTTCCTTCGAGAATCATTCACATTGGTGGCGATGAAGTGCGACAAGAGCAATGGAATAACTCATCCGAGGTACGAACATTCATGAAAGAAAAAAGGGATAAACTCAGCTGCCGAACTTCAGATGTGGTTCACTAACCATATAGCCTCTTATCTGAAATCGAAAGGAAGAATAATGATGGGTTGGAATGATATAACTGGTGACAAATTGCATGGATACCAAAGTGAAGTTACAATTGAAGCAGGAAACCAGCTTTCAGAGGACGCGGTGGTACAGTTCTGGACTGGCAATCATGACCTTTTACGGAAGGCAGCCAAACGAGGTTATAAGATAGTTAACAGTTATTTTAAATATACTTATCTGAACTTTAACCATGACCGTATAACGCCTGGGTTGGAATATGATTTCGAACCTATCCCTTTGGAAAAAGCATATGCGTTCAATCCAATACCCGAAGGGCTTACCATGCAGGAACAAAAACAGATTATAGGTATAGGGTGTCAGATGTGGGGAGAATGGATACCACAAGTGGAGGATATGTATAGAATGATATATCCATATTGGGCGGCCCATGCCGAAACAGGATGGACAGACAACAAGCGTAAAAACTACAATCGTTTTGTTCGGTCTATGGATTATTTTCTTACTCGTTGGATAGATAAAAATTATATCCAACAGCCATAATATTGGGATAAAGCAACATCAATAAAACAATATTTTGAATAAACAATAAATTCAGTATGAAAAAGCAACTATTATTTATACTGCTCTTCCTGCCTGCTTTTTTTGACGGCCAAAGAGATAAGATATTTTGTACAACCCGGAGAAATACTTGATTTAAGTGAAAATGCCTTTGAGCGCCATGGAATAAAAAGTATCTGAAATAGATTCCGTAAGCATGAGCGGTTCTTTTTTACCTTTTCTATAAAGGTGCGTAGTCATGCCCGTGAATTAGGTGAAAAAGCCTTGATTACCAATAAAAAGAACAATATACCAAACGAAGCAGGCATTTGGATAGGCACCCAAGACAACGGATCATGGATAGTGCACTTTTTGCGATGGGAAAAACACTCCATGGGAATATAGACCTACTGCCTTGCGCCAACCCATAAATGATGATAAGTGGCATACCTTGACAGTGACACATGATGCCGGTAAACAGGAGATGCGCATGTATTACGATCAGTTGAATGTGGCTATTTACTGTACCAACGGAAATGTCAATTTAGCCACCAACAATACACTTAGAATAGGCTCTGTAGATGATGGTCAGTGGAATGCATTCAATGGTTATATCAAAGAATTTACATTTATAAGCCATGTGGAACTACCCAAAATTTCAGTTACGGACACCCAACGTTTGTCACAACTGAAGGTGATGGCTTTCAATATCTTTCATGGTGGTCATGAATTGGGGCAAGAGGTAGGAGTGAATAGGGTCGTAGAGGTTATAAAAGCAGAAAATCCAGATGTGATCGGTATGGTAGAAACCTACGGTTCAGGTGCTATTATTGCAGATGCATTAGGCTACTATTTCTATTTACGTAGTTCCAATTTATCCATCATGAGCCGGTATCCTATCACAGATACCTATGATTTGTATGATTCCTTCAATTGCAGTGCGGCGACATTGCAAATTAGTCCGTCACAACAAATAAATTACATTAACCTTTGGCTGGATTATCGTCCTATCACTAATGACCAAATAAACGCCTGTGAATCCATAGAAAATATCATAGCGGGGGGAGTGGAGTAGGAGAGCTGCACAATTGCAAAGTATCTTGAAAGCTTTTTCCATCCCAATGGAATACCATGGAAACACCTCTCATAGTTTCCGGTGATTTTAACAGTGATTCGCATCTGGATTGGAACGATGATACAAAAAACAACATGAATGGACACAACGGGTATGTTATAGAATGGCCCACCAGAAAGTTGATGGAAAAAGCTCATTTTATTGACTCTTATCGTGAGATTCATCCTGACGTGAAAAAAATATCCATGTCTTACATGGTCTACTATGGCGAAGAATGAATTGCAATACCGTATAGATTTTATTTATTATAAAGGGAAGGATATCAAAGCTATCCAATCGGAGATGATAGACAAACATCCTGTTCGCTACCCCTCTGACCATGCGGCTGTAGTGACTACATTTAATCTGAAAATAAATATGAAGTATTTTTTAACGCTTATTCAACTATGGGTTGGATTCCTGTCCATATGTGCCAGTTATCCAAAAGCAAATATTTGGATAATTCCTTCTGTAGAATCCCCACAAGTATACAGAAATTACGCTCAAACCTCAAAGGTTCACTTGGAAATGGCTAGAGGTGAAGTAGAACATATTCAATTAGTCTTTCCTAGCAAAGTTAATGAGGAATATCGTTTCACTTTCGACCGATATTTGAAAGGTATTCAAATATCGGCTAGAGAACTTAAAAAAATGAATGGTTATTATGACGCGTTAGTCCCTTTTAAAAATCAGTTGAAATGTACGGATACATTGACTGCTGTATGGATTACTGTACAGTGTCCGTCAAGGGTTCCAGTCGGAAAGTATCATCAGACGATAAAGATAGAAGGAAGTAAACATTTTACGATACAGCTGGATTATAACGTACATCATACTACCATTCCTTTAAAGTCATCTATCCCTATCACTGTTGGAGTTGAGAATCGTTGTATGACTGAATGTCTTAATGATAAAGAAGCCGATAAAGAACGGCAACGATGGGTAGACTTTGTATTAAGCTATAGAATGACTCCTGTATTTGGTACACAGATTACTCCGGAACGTTGGCAATACGAACATTCGTTCTCACCTTGGGCATGGAATGACAAACGAAGCATCCGATTATTAAATGATAGAAGATATAGTTGTTACATGCTTCCGTTTTTTACATTGTCGGAGAATGAACTTGCGTCTTTATTATGTAATATCCAAAAGAAAGGAAAATTAAAAAGAATCACTTTTCTATATTTGGGATGAACCTGCCTATATGGAGGATTATGAGCAAATCAAACGAAAAGTCAATATTATTCGGAAATATGCTTCAGATGCTCGGATTTTAACCACATTCTTTTGTGCAGTCCCCGAAACGGTCCACGTAAAGGAGATTTGTATGCAGTGTTTGACTATTTGAAACATCATATTCATGTTGCTACTATAAGTTTAGCTCCTTGTAAAGGCAATGAAGAAGAAGTGCAACATATACGCTATAAAGTGCCTGAAGGTATAGACTGGTGGAGTTATGTTTGTTGGCAACCAGGTGGAAATGAACCAAACTTTTTATTACAGATGAAGGGGATACAGCAAAGAGCTATCATGTGGCGTACTTGGAAAAACGGTAGCCAAGGTTTTCTCTATTGGAACTGTAATATTTATCACAAACGAAATCCATTTACTTATATCACTGATATGCCACATGGTGATGGTATACTCATTTATCCTGGTGATATCTTGGGATGTAAAAGGGTCCTATAGCCTCTGCCAGATTAGAGCGTTGGCGTGATGGAGCCGAAGAAATGGAATTATTGCGATTGGTGGAGAAAAACTATTCAAAAGAAAAGGCAGATACCTTATTAAACATAGTTTATAGTTCACCTTTGTCATTTATAGAAAAAGCTCATAATATTCCTTTCTTTAGAAAAGAATTGTTGGACCAACTAGATAAAACAATTCCCATTGATTATAAATTAAGAATCACAGATTTTATCTGACTTTTACTCTGTATATGTGAAATAGAATCGTTAATTTATGAGATTGGGTAGATGAACGATTTTGAGGATGCGTCATAATGTAATATTTATGATTCATTCTCTTCTTATAGTGAGAAGGAAGAGATATTTTTTATTTGAAGGATATGAAAAACCATTGCAGCATATATATAAAATAAATCAACTAATTTATACTTGAATTATTGCGAATTAGTTGGCTTTTTGTGTATGTTTAGATCTTCCCCGCAAATAAGGTTTGGCTGCCAAAGCGAGGGAAATATTCAAACTAAGATATGGTTAAAATACGAAATATTTTCGAGATCTACCTTACTTTGGGCTTTACAGAATTTGATTTTTTTTTCAAAATATCGCAAGATTTTTGATGAGAGTAAACTTGACAAGGTTCATTCTGTGTTTCCGTTTGAGCGTATAGCAAAAAGAAGCGGGTCTGTCAGAGTAGAGTCTAGGTTAGAAGAACATTTTCAGTCTTTTTTGCTAGGATTGCTCTTATGGCATTGAACCTACATTGGCTTTTCCGACAGGCAGCTGGTGGCACATCTTAACGGCAACATACTCTATCAGGTCTTCTGTGGAGTCATGGTAAATCCGTCCAGTTCTATAACCAATTACAAGATAGTCAGTGCTATTCGTAATGAAATGATAGAAGCTTATGGGCATTAGGGCGTGACAAATAATCCTTTATAACAAATGTTTAACGAGGATGAATTGAAAGTTTATGATAAGAAATTTCAAGCAATAGGTATTTTAGACAAAGAAGAACAAAAAAAAAAAGATACTGGAGTTCTTCTATACATTAGGTATTATTACGTTTAACCTTTAATTTGATGATTTATGAGTAAGAAAAAAAAGTAAAGAGAAAGTAGTAGAGTATTCCAAATTGGAACATAAAGTTGCTGCTGTCTGGACACGAGTCTCAACGGGGAAACAAGCGGACAACAACGGTAGTTTAGAGTCGCAAAAAAGAATTTGTGATGAATATGCTGCTAGTAAAGGTATCCGCATAAAAGAATATTTTGGGGATACTAATGAGAGCGCACAGACTGAGGGGAAACTATATCATAATATGATTGAAAAAGTGGCTAAAGATAAGGAGATTAATGTAATATTAGTTGCTTCTTATGACCGTTTTAGTCGTACAGGTCAGAAGGCATAATGACAAAAGCGTATTTAAAAGCAAAAGGTATTTATGTTGTTTCAGCAACGCAAGCAATTGACCCAGATAGTGCAGCTGGCACATTCATGGAAAACATGATTTTTCTTTTTAACCAATTTGGAAATGGTTTGAGAAGAGATAAAGCTGTTGTTAGTATGACTGATTGTCAAAGAAAAGGTAACTGGTATTCCAAACCACCATTAGGGTATGATAAGGTAAAGATTGACAAAGACCATATTCTTACAGTAAATGAAACGGGCAAAATATTGCGTGATGCTTTTATTTGGAAAGCAACAGAGGGGATTGGAGATATAGAAATAGTTCATCGGTTAAAGGGGTTGGGGTTATCCAAAATTCTTCATAATCCGTTTTATTGTGGGTATATACAGCATAGTTTGTTGGGTGATGAAATTATAAAAGGTAATCAAGAGATATTAATTGATGAGGCTATATTTAATAAAGTGAATGATATATCGAATGCAGGATATGAACACAAAGAAATTACTGAGCCGTTCCCATTGAAAAGGCATATCATCTGTTCAGACTGTGGCGGCTATTTAACTGGATACACAGTGAAAGCACGTGGACGGATTATTATAAATGTAATAAGAAAGGGTGTAAAGGTAATCATAGCATAGTACAGAGAAACTGCATCAGAAGTATATCAATCGTTTTAAGAAAGGTTTTTGAAGAATACATCAAAATAAAGGTGAAACAAAGAAAGTCCTTTTAAAACGGAAAACAGAGTGTGAAAATCGAATTAATACAGTTAAAGTTAGGTTTGGTCTGGGAGAAATTAATAGTGAAATATATACGGCTACTATGAGCGAATTAAATTCGAGATTAGCAGAAATCAGACGAGAGCTTGAAGATGCAGGGAAAAATTTATCGAACATGATGAAATATATCAATCAAACGATTGAAATGTTTTGTAAATTAGGTTTGTGGAGTGATACTAATTTTTCTGGTTCAGTTGTAATTCTTGGGGGATTAACTTTTTGCTAATCTATACAAAAAGAACCTCTTATCTACTACTCCACGAAATGAAGCCCTAAATGCTTTAATTTTTGCATTAAAAGCTTCCGCAGCAGCATTTGTTCTTCTGTTTACAAAGTAGTTTAATATCCGTTCGTAATGATTCTCAATGGAATTTGCAACAGTGGTGAATGTATCATATCCAAACTCTTCAATTTCATTATACCAAAGTGCCGGTTTGACACGAGTCACATCTTTATTTGTATACTCTGAAAATATTTTTCCTAATCGCAGGGCGTAAACGAGGGCTTAAAGCATAAAAAAAAAGCAGTTACATTTTACTGTAACTGCTTTAAAGTGCAAAAAAACTTACTTTGGTGGTGCCACCAGGAATCGAACCGGGGACACAAGGATTTTCAGTCCTTTGCTCTACCAACTGAGCTATGGCACCAAAATGGTTATCGGTAGAGCTTTTCACTTTGTAATAGAACACCTCTCAGAAACTATTGTTTCTTGTTTGTGGTTGCAAAGGTAGACATATTTTTTGATTCTACAAATTTTTTACAAATTTTCTGTGAAATTCTTTTTGATTTCAAAAAAATGCCTTACCTTTGCACTCGCAAAACAGAAACGGAATGTAGCGCAGTTGGTAGCGCACTACGTTCGGGACGTAGGGGTCGGGCGTTCGAGTCGCCTCATTCCGACATTGTAAAGGATAAGCCACTGAACTTCAGTGGCTTATCTCATTTTTAGCAAATCCGCCGGGACGAAATCGGGACACCCTATTTTATTTTATGGGTCAAATTCTATTCTCGGATTATAATGCTAACATCCTACCAGCCGAATATTTTTTGTGAAAGTATATAGGGAGGTAAGAGTTTTTCGTTATCTTTGCTCCCTACATGATAAAACTGATTTTATTTTCCTGTTAACCATTAGGATCATAAGATATACCTTCTTGATGATTTCTTTAAGTAAAAAATGAGAATTAATGAATATGAGAAATTTGTTTTTGACTTTAGCTTTCGGTCTATGTTCCGGCGTATTCGCCCAAAATACGACTGTTTTTGAATCTCCTATTATGGGGTGGAGCTCATGGAATACCTATCGGGTTCATATCAATGACACCTTAATAATAAGGCAAGCGGATGCTATGGTGCAAAAAGGACTGAAAGAAGTGGGCTATTCCTATGTGAATGTAGATGACGGTTTTTTTGGATGGCGGGATGAAAAAGGAGTGATGCAAACACATCCCGAGCGTTTTCCGAACGGACTGAAGGGAGTGGCGGATCATATTCATTCTTTAGGATTGAAAGCCGGTATTTATTCGGATGCGGGAAGCAATACTTGCGGTTCCATCTGGGATAAAGATATGAACGGCATAGGTTCCGGTTTGTATGGACATGAATTTCAGGATGCCACGTTGTATTTTTAAAGAGTGGGGATTTGATTTTATCAAAATTGATTATTGCGGAGCCGGTCAGGAATTGAATTTGGAAGAAGAAAAACGATATACAGAGATACGTCAGGCTATAGATAATCTGGGTTGCGGACATGTTTCTATTAATATCTGTCGATGGGCTTTCCCGGGTACTTGGGCTAGAAACCTTGCTCGTTCATGGCGAATCAGTGCGGATATCCGTCCGGAGTGGGGATCAGTAAAATATATCATCGATAAAAATCTTTATCTGTCTGCCTATGCGGGAGAAGGTCATTATAATGATATGGATATGCTGGAAATTGGCCGGGGACTGAAGCCGGAGGAAGAAGAGGTGCACTTCGGTATGTGGTGTATCATGAGTTCTCCCTTGTTGATAGGCTGTGACCTGACAACGATTCCGGAGACGTCATTAAAACTGTTGAAAAATAAAGAACTGATAGCTTTGAACCAAGACCCTTTAGGATTGCAGGCATACGTAGTTCAGCATGAAAATGAAGGGTATGTGTTGGTGAAAGATATAGAACGGAAGCGTGGTAATGTACGTGCGGTTGCTTTATACAATCCTTCGGACACGATTTGTAACTTTACAGTTCCGATGAATATTTTGGAATTAGGAGGAAAAGTTAAGGTACGAGACCTGATGAAACAGCAGGATTTACCGGAGATAAAAGGGGGTGTTCTGAATCGGGAATTGCCTCCCCATAGTGTGCTGATTTTACGTATGGAGTCCGAAAAGAGGTTGGAACCGACTGTTTATGAAGCGGAATGGGCTTATCTGCCTTGTTTCAATGATTTGGGAAAGACTCCGAAAAGCATCGTATATGCTCCGTTACATGAAGCATCCGGAGGCATGAAGGTAAGTTATCTGGGAGGGCGAAAAGAGAATTTTGCAGAATGGAAAGAGGTGTACAGTGAGCAAGGCGGTAAATACGAAATGACTATCCGCTATGTGCCTAAAGCAGACCGTAAGCTGGAAGTCTGTGTGAATAATGAAAAAAGGATTCTTCTTGATTCGCTGTCGGCGGATGAAACTCAAAAATAGCTTCGATTACTGTTCCGGTGCATTTGAAAGCAGGGTATAATAAGGTACGTATGGGAAGTTCATTTTGCTGGGCTCCGGATATTGACTGTTTTACTTTGACAAAAGTAAGTGAGTAAGCTGAGAAGATCTATCCTCTTGAAGTACTACTTTGATAAAGAGTAAGAATATGAGTGTAACAGATGTCACCCGTGAGGAATTGTGGGCAAAGCAACATTTGTCTTGCAAAAACATGGATTATGCGGTATGGGAACGGGATAAATCCATGCTCCAGAAGTTGTCCAGAATCAATGGCGGCTGTTCTTTCGTGGTGGATGTATATAAAGGATGTTATGCGTATGCTTCTACGGGTTTTGTCGATTGGTTGGGGTATGACAGGCACAAGATAGAAACATTGGAAAAACAGGGTGATTATCTGGAGTCACGTATTCATCCGCATGATCGCTCCCAATTGGAAGACTTGCAAGTCAGGCTGGGGAAGTTCATTTATAACCAGCCTTTTGAACATCGGAATGACTATTGTAATGTGTATAGTTTCCGTATACTCAATGCTCGTGGCAACTATGTGCGTGTAACAAGCAGGCATCAAGTTTTGGAACAGAGCCATGACGGAAAAGCATGGCTCATTATAGGGAATATGAGTATGGCTCCCGGCCAAAAAGAATCAGAACAGGTGGAATGTACTGTGCTGAATCTGAGAAATGGAGAAATGTTTTCACCCGGTGTGATGATAATGAATCCGGCTTTCGGTCTTACCGGACGTGAAATGGAGATATTACGCCTCATCCAACGAGGATTCTTAAGCAAAGAAATTGCCGATAAATTATGTATCAGTATTCATACTGTCCATATTCACCGGCAAAATCTGTTGCGTAAGCTGGGGGAGTACAAAACTCTTTGGAGGCAATACGCCTAGGACAGGAGTCGGGGCTGTTAAGCTGATGCCCGATTTCATCGGGTCAAGGCATCCATTCTACTACTCCTGTAATAGGATGCTGCTTTCTCCATTCCTTAAATCCGCTATAATCCCGCACCCCATCCCGGATGACTGCCTGATAATACTCCACTCCGATGATTTTCTCGGTTTCCGGTGTTTCATATTTTAATCTTAGAATAGTTTCCCGTATTTCATCGGTCATAATTTCCGAAATGCGTTGGGCTACCTTTTTCAAAATAACCGTCATAACGTGAACCTTCCCGGATGTGAATCATATCCATCTGCCAAAGTTCATTTTCTTCATTTTGATACCATGCATGCCATTCGATACAGGCTTCGGCAGTATGCAGCAGATTAGCGCATTCTATTCTTTTGATGGACGGATTCTCAGCTAGTCTGGCCATTGCCTGAAAGCTGTCCGTCAGGTTTAAGGGTGATGAATAAATATGGAAATCAATGTCCCTATGTTTCATCAGCAGCCCTGTTCTGAGTGAACCTACCAGATTAATTTTTGCACCGGCATCTTCCCATATCTGGATGATGTTCGTGTTTTTGATAACTTGCCAGGCTTTTTCCTGATTCTGTTTGGCAATGTCGAAAATATTCATACGCTGTCTTTTATAGTTGGTTTGCAAAAAGTAGAGAAAAGCTTTCAAACTGAAGATAGTTATAAATAACTATTTATTGCCGGAATGAATCGGGAGAAAGGGTGTGGCAAGGAACTTAGTAATGCTTCCTTTTCAAGTAAATGACATATTGTATTCCTAACATGATGACAAACAGATATTCTGTTGTCATATATACCGCTAAAGGTGCATGTACACAGTGGCTCAGCCAGTAAAGATAAAGAAGATATACCATAATGGTAACCACTTGGAAGATAAAGGCAATTTTTGTCTTTCCGGTTCCGGTGACGGCACTGATGTAGACATATCCGGGTACTGCGAATATATAATTGAACAGCATGACGATGAAAGGGGGGGGACAGTGTGTTGCACCAGTGTTTCGTTGTTGGTGTAAAATCTGATAATCCAATAATTACAAAGCAATGCGACTCCTACCAGTGGAAGACCGATGGCATATCCCATTTTGATGATTTTGTGGCAGATAGGAAAAACACCTTTTTGTTGTCCGGCTCCTAAAAAGATTGCTTACCAAGGAACCGTTGGTGGCTCCTAAAGAACTGACAATCACAAAAAAGAGGGTGGAAACGCTGCGGGTTATGTTGGAAACGGCCAGTTCCATCTTTCCTAAATGTTCGATGGCGATGAAGAACAGGAACCACGGCGCCATACTGATAAAAAGAATGCAGCATGCTCCATACGGACAGGTAAAACAGTCTTTTCAATAGCTTTCCATCAAATATCGGTTGCAGTCCATACTTGTTTTTATCAATCTTTCTCCACATATGGATAAGGAGAATGATTAACGATCCCATTTCTGCTAGCGTTGAGGCTATTGCCGATCCTGCTATCCCAAATTTTAAGGTAAATATTAACAGGTAATTGAAAGGGATGTTGATAAGTACGGCTGCTATTGCGGCCCAAGATAAGGACCTGGTCTTTATTATTCCCACAAAGAAAGCCCGGAGTGCCAGAAAGGGAAATGAAAATAAAAGTCCGAAACTGCGCCAGTCCAGATAGTCCGTTATGGCCTGATAGATTTCCGGTGAGGTAATTAATTGTTTCAAGAGGAAGGGGGAAAGGCCCTGTATCAACAAATATAAAGAGAGCGCTAGTCCGGAAAGGAAAAATAGTCCTTGAAAGAAGGTACGTCCTGTTTCTGCATAGTTCTGTTCTCCATTCCTGCAGGCAATCATGACTTGCAGCCCTATGCTGAAACCGAAGCCTAGCATATAAGTTGCCAGATAATATATTCCTGCCAAGGCAGATGCGCCAAGTTCCACTTCACCGACATGGCCCAGAAAGACGGCATCGGTAATGTTGATTAATTGCTCCATTAAAACGCTCATCATTACGGGAAGGTTGATGAGCCATATTTGTTTATATGTATAATTCATTGTTTAACTTAATGTATACACCATGCTTATGCACTTATCGGTTTGGGGATGGTGCATAATCTGTATGAATTGATAATAGGGGTATAAAACTCTGTAACGAATCTTGTTTAAGATCCGTCAGAATAGCTGAATAGCTTGGAGTGGTAGTGCTATTTGTTGAATGTAGCTATATACAGAGTTGATGTTTCATTAGTTAAACAATTGTGTTTTGCAGGTTAAATCAAATCTCCTGGTTCGGCATAAATTTTGTATTCGCTCTCTAGTCCCTTGAAATCTTTTCTGAGGAGTACAATTTTAGCTTTGGGGGTAAGCCAAATGTTTAGTGGAATGGCATTCTCTTCTTGAAATGAAAATATAGTGCTGAATTCTTTTCTCAAAGATTCGTCTGAGGTTGCGGTATAATTAGGTAATGAGAAAAATGAATTTATGTAGTCATACAGTATCTGTTTACTTTTTATAGATCCCCCTTTTTCATATTTCTCACTTCTAGCATACAGCACAACAGATGGAATACCTTGATGGATATGAGTCTGTGTACTCAGATGATATTCGTCTAGATTATTTGCATAGCCTGTGATAAAACTGGAGTCGGTTACGTCTTTCCAATTGAAAGCTAGGAAATCTTTTTTATTTGTGATATCAATGGATATTGTATCACTACTATAGATTATTTCATTGTTTTTGTAACCTAGCAGATAAGTCTTGTATGTGCCGGGTGAATAATAAACATGTGCCCATTTGAAGAATGTTGTTTCCACATATCTGGCGTAATTTGAATGACTGAATACTTTAAAGCTATTTGGGGAATGAGATGATTTCCACACTATGGAATCATACACTTCGCTTAAACAAGGTGCATCTTTACCAAAATCAAAAGATTGGTAGAACACAATAGGAGCAAATATGTTTTGAGAACTTTTTTCTGCTTCTAATATAATTTTTATGTCTTTATTTTCTGTTTCTTTATTTTTGTCACCATCCATATCGGCCTCTTCTTTGGAGCAAGACAAGACAAAGAAGGTAAGTAGTAAAAAACAGTAGAATATCTTTTTCATGTTTGTTTTTGAGTTGGGTAAATAGCTCTGTTTGTAATGTCGAAAACAAAGCTAGCAAATATATTTGATAATCTCAGCTTTGTATCCTATATTTTATTTTTGACTGATGATTTGATAATCAAAATCGGTAAACAAAGACTTTACAGAGATTCAAGAGGTTCCTGCACATACCTCATATACTCCTCATAGTCTATATACCTTCCACCCATTGACTTTAAGTGTGGGGTTTCAAACTGACAATCAATCAAGGTTCCTCCCAACTCCTGAAATGTTTGTGCCAGATAGATAAGCGCCAGTTTCGATGCATTAGGAACCAAAGAAAACATACTTTCACCGAAAAAACACTTTCCCAAAGTGACTCCATAGAGCCCGCCGACCAGGCAAGATTCTTCCCATACTTCCACGCTGGTCGCGAAACCTTGCTCATGCAGGCGGATGTAGGCTTTCATGATATCTTTGCCCAACCATGCTCCCGTTTCTTCCATCCGCAGATTGCCGCAGGTTTGAATCACTTCATGGAATGCCTGGTTAAAACTAACTCCGTATCGTCCTTTGTTCATAAGGGTACGCATGGAGTGGGAAATGTGAATCTCGTTAGGGAAAATCACAAACCGTTTCAGGGGACACCACCATTGTATCTGTTTTTCACGGAAAGCATACCAAGGGAATATGCCATTGGAATAGGCAAGGAGGAGACGGTCTACGGAGAGGTCGCCGCCCACTGCCAATAGTCCGTCCGGCTCGCCATAGTGAGGGTCGGGAAAAACAAGTTTTTTTGAGTTAGTTGAAAGACCATATTGTTTTTTATTTATTGGATTCATATAATATCTTCTGTAGGAACTTCTCCGTATCTCTGCCTCTGCGGAGAAGTTGCCGATTCATTTAAAGGTATTACTCTTTGAGTACTTGCAAGCTCAATTCTCCGTTTCCTGCTGTCACTCTTACTTTACCTCCTGTTTTTAATGCTCCGAATAGGATTTCACGCATAAGCAGTGGCTTCAGCTGCGAAGTAATTACCCTGTCCATTTCCCTGGCACCATATTCTTTGGTGAAACCTAGTTTCAGCAGATGCTTATAGGCTTCCGGGCTGAGTTCCATTCCTACATGACGTGCAGACAGTTTGTTTTTCAGTTCGTTGAGTTTTTTGTTCAGGATGAGAGAAGCCATTCCGTAATCCATATCATGGAAGACGACTGTTGCAGACAACCGGTTGATGAATTCAGGTTTGAAAGTTTTCTTAACTTGTTTCAACATTGCCTCTCCGGCAGTAATTTGTCCGCTGAAACCTATAGAGGCTTGGTGCGCGAATTGTGCTCCGGCATTGGAGGTCATGATAAGTATAACATGGCGGCAGTCCGCTTTCCGTCCTTTGTTATCCGTCAGTACGGCATAGTCCATAACTTGCAGCAGAATATTGAACACATCGGGATGTGCTTTCTCGATTTCGTCAAGCAGTAACACACAATTGGGAGTTTTGCGGATAGCATCTGTCAGCAGTCCACCGTCTTCATAACCTACATATCCGGCAGGTGAGCCGATGAGTTTGGCCACTGTATGCTTTTCCGTATATTCGCTCATGTCAAAGCGTTGCAGGGCGATACCTAGTTCGGAAGCCAATACTTTGGCTACCTCTGTCTTTCCCACACCGGTGGGGCCGACGAAGAGAAGGCTTGCCAGTGGTTTGTTTTCGTCCAGTAGCCCGGCTTTGGCCATTTGTACGGCTTCCACCACTTGGCAGACAGCTTCTTCCTGACCGTATATCTTTTGCACTGATGCGTTCATACAAGGTTTCTAATGTGGCATTGTCCTCTTCCTTCATGGCGAGTACATCCACTTTACAGATACGTGCCAGTATATCGGTTATCAATGCTTTGTCCACCGTTTGTTTTTCTGTATCTGTGGGGTGGGTCTCACGATAAGCACCGGCTTCGTCTACCAGGTCTATGGCCTTGTCGGGCAAAAAACGGTCGCTGATGTACCGTGCGGCAGCTGTGACGGCATATGCTATCACTCCTTCTTCATAAACTACTCCATGGAACGTTTCGTATTTTTCTTTTAACCCTTCCACTATGTGGATGGTTTCCTCGATTCCCGGTTCTTGTATGTCAATCTGTTGGAAACGCCGTACTAATCCTCTGCTACGCGAAAAATAGCGGTTGAATTCTTCGTAAGTAGTGGAGCCGATAAATCGGATCTCTCCTCCTTCCAAATAAGGCTTGAGCATATTAGAGGCATCCATCGAACCGTCTCCCGTCCGTCCGGCGCCTATCAGGTTATGTATTTCATCTATATATACAATGGCGTGTCCTTCTTTCCGTATTCCTTCCATAATGGCTTTCAGCCTTTTCTCGAATTCACCCCGATATTGTGTACCGGCCAATAAGTTGCCTAAATCCAGTTCGTAGATACGACAACCTGTGAGGCGTTCGGGAACATTGCCTGCTTCTATACGTGCAGCCAGTCCGTAGACCAGTGCGGTTTTTCCCACTCCCGGTTCACCCACGTGCAGAGGGTTGTTCTTTTCTTTGCGGCAGAGAACTTGAATGGTGCGTTCCAATTCCACATTCCGGCCTATAAGCGGATTCCGGTCTTGCAGACCTTCATTGAGGCAGGTGACGTAGTTGCGCCAAGGTTCGCTTTTCTCTTGCTCAGAGGAAGTTTCCTCTTGAAACTGATTCATGTGCTCGTAATTTGAAATGAGGGTGCTGAGGAACTCCGGCATATCTTCTCCCACTGTTTCTTTTAGCAGATAGCCGGCCCATGAATCTTCCAGTTGAAGCATTCCTTGTACCAGATGAGGAACATCCATTTCTTCTGCGCTTGAATGGCTGATTGTCATATAGGCATATTGCAGCAGCTCGGAGAGTTGACCTGAAATTTCCAATTCATATTCTATTTCTTGAGGAACTCGTTCCACTTTGACAGATATTCGGAAATGGACTGGGACAGTTCTTCCGGGGTACAAAAACACTCTGCCAATGCTTTTTGAAAAGGAACTTGTTCCAGCAATGCGCTCAATAAGTGTTCGGGCGTGATAAATTCATGCCGATATTGCATCGCTTGGCTCTGCGCAGAAGCGAAAGCGTAGTTCACCGAATCGGTATTTGGTATATCCATATCTTATTCTTGATTTTTTATTCTTCTTCCGGTGTAACCGTGAGTCGGAGAGGGAAACCCTCTTCACGAGCCATACGGGTGGCTTTTTGTACTTTTGACCGGGCGATATCATACGTATAGATGCCTATTACGGCCGATTCACTTTTGTGTACTTGCATCATCAAAGCTTCTGCTTCCATCGTTGATTTGAAAAAAACGGTAGTTAATATCTTTACAACAAATTCCATTGTAGTAAAGTCGTCATTGAAAATAGTAACTTTGAAGCGTCGCGGCTCGCGAAGGTCTATACGTTCTTTTTCTTTATAAGATGATTGTTGTTGTTCCATATTGGTATTTGTCATACGTACTTATGGCACAAAGGTAGGGAAAGTATTGGAAAGGTAGGGTAGGGAAGAGATGAATTTTGTAGACGGATGGTCTGGAGCTGATGTCTTGAATTCCTTTCATGCCTGTCTGTCATTCTTAAAACATCCATATATAATAAGATGTTTCAAGGATGACAGACGTGTATGAAAAATAAAATGTGAAAAAATCCAAGGATAAGAGGTGGAAACTTAGACTTTTCTGTGAACAAACTGGCCGTCAATCCAAATGGTGGCATGGTTTCCCCGGAACTTCAGCAGGATATATTCGGGGTCTTCCGGTCCTTTAGGAAAATGATGGATAAACCAGTCTTGCCATAACTCTTTCTTGGTGCCAGTGTCTGATACAACTTCCACTTCTCCGGTCATGGCCACGCTGTTTCCCTCTTTGTAGAAACATATGCCGGCTTTCGGATTAGAGCGGAAATCCTTTGTCTTTGCCGAACTGTTTCCTGTTGCAAACCAGATGGTTGTTAATCCTTCCGTTTTGATTTTACTCAAGGGAACCGGCCGGGGATACCCTTCTTTATTGATGGAAGTTAGTGTGACTACTTCACATTGTTGAAGCAAAGCTTTTTTGCTTTTTCTTTAAGTGATTCCATTGTTTCTTTTTAGTTTTTGATACGGTACAAAAGTAAGAAACGCCAGGATGGCTTCGTTGTAAAAAAACGACTTTTATAGTTTCAGATATGTTAATGTGGTTTCTTCCGTAACCGGTAAGGATAAAAAGGAACCGGGTGTATTGCCTGATAAGGCTTTTATTTCCTTACTCAAATGGGCTGTGTCATAGTATCCGGCCTCAATGGCAACAGAGAAGAGTTGATTGGAAGAGGTGGAACGCAGTAAATCCACTGCATTCTTGAATTTGATAATCCGGCTGTATTCCTTAGGGGAATATCCGGTCTGATGTTTGAACTTGCGCTCGAAGTGTCTTTGGCACAAGCATACATTTTCTACTAAAGAACGGATAGGCAGTTGGCCTTTGGAAAGGTTAATGCAATCTACTGCATATGATATCTGTTTTTCTATCTTGTTGTTAGTACATAAGGCTTGGGTGAGAAAAGATTCTATCAGTCTGATTTTGTCCTGTATGTACGGTTGTTCACATAATCTTTCTGCTAGCGAGTCGTTGAAGATACCTCCTGACTCAAAAGTGCTGATTCTTTGATTCCCAAGTTCTTCCAATGGTAATTGCATGAAGCGGAATAAACCGCAAGGCAGAAAACGGATACCAAACATATGGATGCTTTTCGCATAGGTTATTAGGGTGGAGTAATCGGCTCATGGGACCTACAAAATAAGAACGGTAGGGTTGCATTATAAGACTTTCTTGTTCCGCTATGTCAGCTACTTCGCCAAGGGTGAAGATAAAATCGGTGCAACCGTCCGGCAATATGTTGATTTTCATCCCATAGTCCGGATTGCCTTTAAATTCCCAGTATTTGTCAATATAGGGGGCTAAAAGCAGGGAAGGCTGGTATTCATTATACATGAAGATTGTTATTCCTTTTTAGCAGCGATAGCTAGTAATACTCCCAGTACCACCCCTAGAATGGCGTCAAATAATACCCGCATGTCCGGAGGAAGCAGGAAAGTGATGGTGTGGGCCGGATACCAGAACAAAGGGATGGTCTTTTTGAATACAAAGCTCCAAAGTACCGCCCAATTCAATCCGGTGAAAATACGTGTCATGGGAATAGGGGTGGAAAGCGCTTTGGTAGAGCCGCCACAATTCCCGATATGAGTGTCTGTTATTTTATGTAATGTCATGAAATACAGGAGCGAATATAGAGTTCATTGTAACGGAAATAGCCAGTGCAACCAGAAATTTGGCAAGACAGAAATCCCCGTTCATCAATGTGGAGGCATATTCCAGACCCATATATTCCAAGAAAATGGGAGTGCCTTTTGAAAAAAAATAATCATAGCCATATTGATACCCATACCCAGTACCCCCAGATTACCATGCGTGGGATAATACCGAAGGTCTTGTTGTGATACACTCCTGTGCTGATGCGAAGCCCAAGCATTTCTCACAAAGTAGCTAGAATGGCGAACTTCACAAAACTCATAACCATACCATGGATTGCATTGAAAGATTTGTACCATTCATAAATGGTATCACTAATAAAAAAGGGCAGAAACAATGCTATTATAAATAAAAAGAACAGAATATCACTCTTTTTTTTCATAGATAGAAATGTGTTTTTCATTAATATTTGCGACAAACATACGAAAAAACTTCTAACTTCCTAACCAAACAACAATTTAAATTCGACGGCTCTTTATTTGTTATCTAGCTATAATCTTTTATCTTTGTTTCCCGTCATGGAATAAAATAAAAAGGTTATTATGAAAACAAAAGGATGGATTTTAACTGTAATTTGTAGTATGTTGTTATTGGTGGCGGGTATCACTTTTTGCATCAATGGTGCTTGTCGGGCAACCGGCTTTGGCAAACGAATCATTGTGGTGGTGGATCTTGATAAATCTTGGTGTGATGGTTTTATTATTCGGGTACGGCGTGAAGCGGGGGAATCCAGATATTGCGTATCTTCAGCATACCGAAAAGCAAACTGACACGGGAACCAGGTGTCGTGGTTTGTGATTATAATATCAGCCTGAAAAAGTATGCTTTGTATAAATTGTGGGACATCCGTCATTTCAGTTTTTCTTTGTTGTTTATCATTTATATTTGTATTGCATTGTGTACAGGGCACTATATTGTTCCCGAAGAGCAAAGCCTGTTCAGCCCGCTGCTGATTTGGTTCTTGTGTCTTATCTATATCTTGATTATGCTGCCTGTCAGACTAAATAAAATTTATAAGCGGAGTATTGCAGGGCAGACTTGGGTGGAAATAACTCCGGAAGGGCTGACATATGATAAGGCGGAACTGAAACAGACATTCCCTTGGGAAGAGATAGCAGGTATAGCTCTTTATAAGACCTATTGCTTTCTGTATGATAAAAGAGGCGGTGAATTTTTGATTGTAACTTCGGATGAAAAGGTGAAAGAATCCCTTCTTTACTATTTAAATACGAAAAAATAATGAATTAAAGCTAAGTGTTTTTCATAATAAGGTTGTTCGTATTATTATAATGTGTATTTTTGTAACAAAGTAATAATGAAAAACCTCTTAAGTATGAAAACACCTGTTCTCGCGCTATTCATTTCTTTAGTGGCATTTGGAGCCTGTGTGTCCAATAAACAAACCCAGCCGTCAACCGATTATACCCAATTGGTGAATCCGTTTATCGGAACCGATTTTACCGGCAATACTTATCCGGGAGCGCAAGCGCCTTTCGGAATGGTACAACTTAGTCCGGATAACGGTTTGCCCGGATGGGACCGTATTTCCGGTTATTTTTATCCGGACAGTACGATTGCCGGTTTCAGCCATACCCATTTGTCGGGGACAGGTGCGGGCGATTTGTATGATATCTCTTTCATGCCTGTTACTTTGCCTTATCAGGAAGCGGAAGCTCCTTTAGGCATCTATTCCAAATTCTCTCATGCGGATGAAGAGGCTTCAGCTGGTTATTATCGCGTGTTGCTGAAAGATTATGATATCAATGTGGAGTTAACTGCTACAGAGCGTTGCGGTATACAGCGTTATACGTTTCCTGAAGGAGAGTCGGCTGTCTTTCTGAATCTGAAGAAAGCGATGAATTGGGACTTTACCAATGATTCTTATATTGAGATAATTGACTCATGCACCATTCAGGGATATCGTTTTTCCGAAGGATGGGCAAGAGACCAGCATGTGTATTTCCGCACTCGTTTCTCCAAACCGTTTGCCTCGGTAGAGATGGATACTACTGCCATTACTTTGAAAGGTAAACGTGTAGGTACGGCTTATATCGCCCGCTTTAATTTTGATACGGAAAAAGGAGAACAGATTGTTCTGAGTACTGCTCTTTCGGGAGTAAGCATGGAAGGTGCTGCTAAAAATATGGCGGCTGAAGCACCTCACAATGATTTCGATAAATATTTGGCTGAAACTAAAGATAATTGGAACCGTCAGTTGGGAAAAATAGAGGTAACAGGTGATAACAAGGACGATAAGGTTAATTTTTATACAGCATTGTATCATACAATGATTGCCCCGACTATTTACAGTGATGTGGACGGGGCTTATTATGGTCCCGATAAGAAAATTCATCAGACGGATGGTTGGGTGAATTATGGAACCTTTTCATTGTGGGATACTTATCGTGCCGCACATCCGTTATTTACTTATACGGAACCTCAGCGTGTCAATGATATGGTGAAATCATTCATTGCTTTTTATGAACAGAACGGACGTTTGCCGGTATGGAATTTTTGGGGAAGTGAAACGGATATGATGATTGGCTACCACGCTGTACCTGTTATTGTCGATGCTTATTTGAAAGGTATTGGTGATTTTGATGCAGAGAAGGCATTGGAGGCTTGTGTGGCTACTGCTAACTTGGATGATTATCGCGGCATTGGTTTGTATAAAAAATTAGGATATATACCTTATAATATAAAGGATGAATATAATGCGGAAAATTGGTCGCTTTCCAAGACATTAGAATATGCTTTTGATGATTATTGCATAGCCGAAATGGCCCGGAAGATGGGGAGGACTCAATTAGCGGACGAATTCTACAAGCGTTCTCAGAATTATCGCAATGTGTTCAATCCGGCATCAAGCTTCATGCAGCCGATAGATGATAAAGGAATATTCCAACCTAATTTCAGCCCGGATGACTACACTGCCCATATTTGTGAAAGTAACGGTTGGCAGTACTTTTGGTCTGTACAGCAGGATATTAAGGGGCTAATTGCCTTGACTGGTGGTAAGGATCGTTTTACGGAAAAGTTGGATAGTATGTTTACTTATATCCCGGCTGGTAATGCAGATTTGCCTCTTTTCAGTACAGGTATGATTGGCCAGTATGCTCATGGTAATGAGCCTAGCCATCATGTGATTTATTTGTATAATAAGGTACGTCAGCCTTGGAAAACTCAGAAGTATGCGGCGCAGGTCATGCATGACCTTTATTTCAATGCACCTGCCGGACTGTGTGGAAATGAGGATTGTGGACAGATGTCTGCCTGGTATGTATTCAGTGCTATGGGATTTTATCCTGTCAATCCGGTAAGTGGTGAATATGAGATTGGTACGCCGTTGTTCCCCGAGATACAGATGCATCTGGATAATGGAAAAACGTTCACAGTACTGGCCCCTGGAGTAAGTCGTGAAAATATCTATATCCAGTCGGTGAAAGTAAATGGGCAACCATACGATAAGAGCTATATCACACACCGGCAAATAATGGATGGTGCTACTGTAGAATTTGAAATGGGTCCGGAACCGGGAAATATTTGGTATAGATAGATAATAATTGGTTCAACTTATTAAGAATTGTAATTGTACAAGAGGTGAGTTAAAAGTGATATTTGTTGTTATCGTTTTGCTGTAGAGGCGGGTTGAATCTGCCTGAAAATTGTATGATGAGCGGAAGCTTTCTACCCCTGCAGTGGATGATTGGATCGTTATTTGGAACATTGGCTCCCTCCTTCATACAAAGGTGAATTATATAATATGAACGAGGAACTTGATGACACCTATAAGGCCGTCTTTCGTCAATGCTATCCTAAGCTGTTGTTCTATGCGACACGGCTGGTCGGTACCGAAGAAGCCGAAGATGTAGTGCAGGATGTTTTTGTGGAGTTGTGGAGGCGGAGAGATTCAGTCGTCATAGGAGAGCAGATTTTAGCTTTCCTTTATCGGTCTGTATATACCAAGGCTATAAATTTATTGAAGCATCAGGTTATAGAGAACAACTACAGTGCGGCAATGATAGAAATCTATGAACGAAAATTGCAATATTACCAGCCGGATCATGCTGAAGTTATTAAAAAGATAGAGAATCAGGAATTGCGTCAGGAAATTTTTGAAGCGATTAATGAATTGCCGGATAAATGTAAGGAGGTGTTCAAACTGAGTTATCTTCATGATATGAAAAACAAGGAAATTGCTGATACTCTTGGCATTTCTTTACGTACCGTAGAGGCACATATGTATAAGGCCTTGAAATTTTTGCGCGAACGTCTCAGCCATTTATTATTGTCATTGATTATATTTTCAGCAAAACTGCTAAGTGTTTTTACAAGTTGAATTGTTTACTATATGAATAGGGAAAAAAGATGAGTAAACTTAACGAAGATATTATTATCAGGTATTTGGAAAACCGATGCTCGGAGGAGGATTTTGTTCTTATCAATGAATGGATGAAAGAATCTGATGAGAATGCCGGAGAGCTGTTCCGTATGGAGGAGATTTATCAGTTAGGTAAATTCCCCTTTGAGGAGGAGAATCTGGTAGCGAGGGCAGAGCGCAGGTTGGGTAGAAGATTGGAACAGGAAAATCAGAAGAAACAAGAGGTGTTCAAGCTTAGGAGTGTGTTGCGTTATGCAGCTGCTATAGTGGGCGTGATAGTGCTGGCTGCGGGATTGGCCTATTGGTTCCGGAATAAAGCGGAGGAATTGGTGGTAGCATCGGCTGCTCATGGACAAGTGCGTGAGATGTTGTTGCCTGACGGGACAAAAGTATGGTTGAACCAGTCGTCTGTTTTAAAATATCCGCGTGCTTTTGAAGGAAAGGAACGTCATGTATATCTGGATGGAGAAGCTTATTTTGAAGTAGCACGTAATCATGAGAAACCTTTCATGGTAAAAAGCCCGGCAATGGATGTCAGGGTCTTGGGAACCTCTTTCAATATAAAATGCCGTCCGGATAACAGTTTTGCGGAAACAACCTTGATAGAGGGTGAAGTTGAGGTAAAAGATAAATCGGACAAAGGAAGAATTACTTTGTTGCCGGGACAAAAAGCCGTTTTAAACAGGGTAACAGGGCGGATGCAAGTAAAACAGGTCGATCCCAAGATGGAGATAGTCTGGCATAATGACTTGATTCCATTTGAAAAGTCATCTATTTTCCAGATTGCGGCAGCATTGGAACGGTTCTATGGAGTGAAGATAATCCTTTCACCGGATGTAGACAGTACTAATACTTATTCAGGTGTACTGAAAAAGAAAGATAATATAGAGTCTGTGCTGAATTCTTTGCGTAACTCTATTCCTTTCAATTATAAGAAAGTAGATGATAACAATATATTTATCTCATCGGAAACAAAATAATTTTTTAAATAAAGATCTATGAAAATCAACATGCTCTTAAGCGGCTGTCTTCTAGGGTTATTGTGTTTCACTGCATGTGATTCTGAGGGCAATGAAAATGAATGATTACACCCACTATGTCAACCCTTTTATTGGTACAGGAGGCCATGGGCATACTCATCCGGGTGCTATGGTTCCCCATGGCATGATACAGCCGGGGCCGGATACTCGTATTGACGGTTGGGATTCCTGTTCCGGATATTATTATGAAGATACTACGATCAATGGTTTTGCCCATACACGTCTTAGTGGTACAGGGTGTGCGGATTTCGGAGATTTCCTGTTGATGCCGACTGTAGGTGTGCAGCGTACTGATTTCTTGGGAACAGAAAGCCAGAAGCGTCCTTTCGCATCGGCTTTTTCTCATGAAAAGGAATATGCCGAACCGGGATATTATTCTGTTTTTCTGGATACATACGGGGTAAAAGCCGAACTGACTTCGACAGAGCGTGCGGCAATGCATCGGTATACTTTTCCGGAAAGTAAGGAGTCTGGATTTATCTTGGATATGGACTATAATATTCAGCAACAAATCAATCAGGTCATGGAAGTGGAGGCAGTGAATGATACTGTGTTGCGGGGGCGCAAACGCAGTGCCTATTGGGCATACCGGCAGGATCTTTATTTTTATGCCGTATTTTCCAAACCCTTCACGTATACTTTGTACACGGATACTGTTCAGGAAAATGACAAACAGATTCCTGTATGCAAAATGCTTTTGCATTTTGAAACGGCGAAAGACGAACAAGTGCTGGCTAAGTTCTCTATCTCTTCTGTTGATGCGGAAGGTGCTTATAAGAACCTCCAGGCTGAGATGCCCGGTTGGAATTTTGATGGAGTGCGTGCCGATGCTAAGAAGAAATGGAATGAATGCCTGTCAAAGATTGCAGTCAAAACCAATGATGAAGACCAGCGTGCCATTTTCTATACGGCTATGTATCATGCTTTCCTAAGTCCCAATCTGTTTACAGATGTAGACGGGCGTTACTTGGGAATGGATTTGAAAGTGCATACCACCGACATGAAACATCCGGTTTATACCATTTTCTCTTTGTGGGATACTTTCCGTGCGTTACATCCGTTACTGACTATTGTCGATCCTCAGTTGAATACGGAGTTTATCCGTTCATTGATAAAGAAGCATCAAGAAGGTGGTATTTTCCCGAAATGGGATTGTGTATCCAATTATACCGGAACGATGGTAGGGTATCATGCGGCTTCGTTGGTAACCGATTCTTATGTGAAGGGATACCGCGATTTTGATGTGCAGGAAGCTTACAAGGCATGTTTGCGTGCAGCGGAATATGACACGACCGGCATTGTCGCTCCCCGGTTGGCTGATTCCTTATGTAATGCCTAAGGCTCGTTACTATAAGAATACTCTTGGCTATATCCCGTGTGATCGTGAGAATGAATCGGTGGCGAAAGCATTGGAGTATGCGTATGATGACTGGTGTATCTCCGTGCTGGCAGACAGCTTGGGAGATACTGAAACCAAGGAGAAGTATGCCCGTTTTGCAGATGCTTACGAATTTTATTTTGATCCTGCCACCCGTTTCATGCGTGGATTGGATAGTAAAGGTGAATGGCGTACCCCGTTCAATCCCCGTTCTTCCAATCACCGTAATGATGATTATTGCGAGGGTACTGCATGGCAATGGACTTGGTTTGTTCCGCATGATATCCCGGGACTGGTGAATTTGATGGGTGGGGAGGATGCTTTCGTAGGAAAGCTGGACTCCTTGTTTACGGTTTCTTCCCAGTTGGAAGGGGAGGCTACCTCTGCTGATATCACAGGACTGATAGGCCAGTATGCGCATGGCAATGAGCCTAGTCATCACATTACTCATATGTATAACTATGTAAACCGTCCATGGCGTACTCAGGAATTGGTTGACAGTGTGCTGTATAACCAGTATTTCAATGCTCCTGACGGCTTGTCGGGTAATGAAGATTGCGGTCAGATGTCTGCATGGTATATTTTGAACTCCATGGGCTTCTATCAGGTATGTCCCGGCAAGCCGGTTTATTCTATCGGACGTCCGTTGTTTGAGGAGGTGACGATTAATTTACCCGACCGCAAGACTTTCGTTATCCGTACCCACAATAATTCGAAGACCAATAAGTATATTGAGTCGGTTTTGTTGAACGGAAAACCGCTGGATGTTCCTTTCTTTACCCATGATGATCTGGTACGTGGAGGAACGATGGAGATTACCATGAGTCCCGTACCGACGGAATGGGGAAAACAGGTGAAGAATTAAAAGTATAACTTAACCCAAATAGCAATATCATGAAAAAACTATTTCTATCAGTTGTAGCGCTGTGTGTCACGTTGTTTGTACAGGCAAAGGATTATGCAGACTATGTGAGTCCGTTGGTAGGTACACAGTCTTCCTTTGAACTCTCTACAGGAAATACTTATCCTGCCATATCCCGCCCGTGGGGTATGAATTTCTGGACTCCCCAGACAGGAAAGATGGGGGACGGATGGCAGTATGTTTATACGGCTAATAAAATCCGTGGTTTCAAACAAACCCATCAGCCCAGTCCGTGGATTAATGACTATGGTCAATTTTCCATCATGCCCGTAACAGGAAAACCGGAATTTGAAGAGGACAAGCGTGCAAGCTGGTTCTCTCATAAAGCTGAAATTGCAAAACCTTATTATTATAAGGTTTATTTGGCAGAACATGATGTCGTAACCGAAATGGTTCCTACAGAGCGTGCCGTAATGTTCCGTTTCACTTTTCCTGAGAATGATTCATATGTAGTGGTGGATGCTTTTGATCGTGGTTCGTCTGTCAAGGTGATTCCCGGAGAAAACAAAATCGTGGGCTATACTACCCGTAACAGTGGTGGTGTTCCTGCCAACTTCAAGAATTATTTCGTTATTGAGTTTGATAAGCCGTTTACTTATGAGGCTACGTTCTCTAATGATGTACAGCCTGAAAAACCGGATGGCAGTGTTCCTGTAACCTTGAAAGAAGGTAAACTGGAGCAGACTGATTTCCATACCGGAGCCGTTATCGGTTTCAAGACAAAGAAAGGTGAAGTAGTTCATGCCCGTGTGGCCTCTTCATTCATCAGTCCTGAACAAGCAATTCGGAACCTGAAGGAATTGGGTGGTGACAGTTTTGAAGTATTGGTACAGAAAGGTAAAGAGGCTTGGAATGAGGCCTTAGGTAAAGTAGAGGTGGAAGGTGGAACATTGGATCAATACCGCACTTTCTATTCCTGCTTGTACCGTTCCTTGTTGTTTCCGCGTAAATTCTATGAACTGGATGCCAACGGACAACCTGTTCATTACAGTCCTTACAATGGCGAAACGCTGCCGGGATATATGTATACGGATACCGGCTTCTGGGATACATTCCGTTGCCTGTTCCCTTTCCTTAACCTGATGTATCCTTCGGTAAACAAACAAATCCAGGAAGGTCTCGTCAATACATATAAGGAAAGCGGTTTCTTCCCTGAATGGGCTAGCCCGGGACATCGTGGTTGCATGGTCGGCAATAATTCAGCTTCTATCTTGGTCGATGCTTATCTGAAAGGAGTACGTGTGGAAGATGTGGAAACATTATACAAAGGACTGATTCATGGAACGGAAGCTGTACATCCTGAAGTTTCTTCTACCGGACGCCTCGGATATGAATATTATAACAAGCTGGGCTATGTGCCTTATGATGTGAAGATTCATGAGAATGCAGCCCGTACATTGGAATATGCATACGATGACTGGTGTATTTATCAGCTGGCGAAAGAATTGAAACGTCCGAAGAAGGAAATCGCACTCTTTGCCAAGCGTGCCATGAATTACAAGAACCTGTTTGATTCGGAAAGCAAGCTGATGCGCGGCAAGCAGAAGGACGGCAAATTCGCTCCTAAATTCTCGCCGTTGAAATGGGGAGGTGACTTTACGGAAGGAAACAGCTGGCATTATTCCTGGTCTGTATTCCATGACCCTCAGGGATTGATTGATTTGATGGGAGGTAAGGAAATGTTCGTTACCATGCTTGATTCTGTCTTTTCGGTTCCCCCCATCTTTGATGATAGCTATTATGGACAGGTGATTCATGAGATACGTGAAATGACAGTGATGAACATGGGTAACTATGCACATGGAAACCAGCCCATACAGCACATGATTTATATGTATGATTATGCGGGTCAGCCTTGGAAAGCCCAATATTGGTTGCGTCAGGTGATGAACCGTATGTATACAGCCGGTCCGGACGGATATTGCGGTGACGAGGATAATGGACAGACTTCGGCATGGTATGTGTTCTCTGCATTAGGATTCTATCCGGTTTGTCCCGGTACAGATGAGTATATTCTGGGTGCTCCGTTGTTCAAGAAAGCGACACTTCATTTTGAAAACGGAAAGAACTTGGTAATAACCGCATCGGATAACAGCGATACCAACCGATATGTAGATGAAATGCGTGTAAACGGTACTGTTTATACCAAGAATTATTTGAAGCATAACGAATTGTTACAAGGCGGTACTATTGACTTCAAGATGACCGACCGTCCGAATATGCAGCGTGGAACACAAGAAAGTGATTTGCCTTATTCATTTTCAAAAGACGAAAAAGTGAAATAAAAGTTTCACCATGCACTTCTCTCTTGTAAAGAGAGGTTGGAGGATGTTCTCTTTTTGGCAGCATTGCAAGAGTACATCCCCTTTTTCTTTTTAAAGTATTTCTTCTATACGTCAAAGTCCGATGATATCACTACTTTTGCCTTTCCTCTGTTTTTTCTAGAAAATTTAGAAAAAAAAAGAACGAGATGGAGTAAGTGTTTTTCTTTTAGCTGCCTGTTTTTTATTCTCGAAAGGGGCATGAGAACCCCCTTCACTGGAGAAAAACAAGTCAGTGTTAACGAATTTATAAATTATGAAAGGCAATCAATTAATGAGAAAGCCCAAATTACTCAGGGCGCTTTTGATTCTTTTGTTTGTGGCTGCACCCATGCAATGGACCCGCGCGCAAATCGTTCTTTCAACTCCCAAGACAACTCTTGGAGCGGTAATCAAGAACATCAAATCACAGTCTAACTATCAGTTTTTCTATGATGACAAACTGGCTGAAACGCCGGTGAATGCCATTGATGTGAAGAACGGTTCATTACAGTCTGTACTTGATGCGGCTTTGCAAGGCAAAGGAATTACGTATAAGATAGAGGATAATATTGTCTATCTTTCAGCACCCGGAGAACCTCAAACACCTCAACAGACAGGACAGGAACATACAGTGACCGGAACAGTGGTTGATGCGACAGGCGAAGCCTTGATTGGTGTAAACGTACAAGTGAAAGGAAATCCCACAGCCGGTACGATTACAGACTTTGAAGGTAACTATTCTTTGTCCGTTCCCGGAAATGGTGAGATTGTGTTCTCATACATTGGTTACCGTTCGGAAACATTGAAGCCCGATGGCAAGAATGTACTGAATGTAACCATGCAGGAAGATACACAGCAGATTGGCGAAGTGGTGGTAACCGCTTTGGGGATCAAACGTGAGAAGAAAATGTTGGGTTATGCGGTTCAGGAACTGAAGAGCGATGAAATGAACAAGACAGGTGACCCCTCGGTAACCAGTGCCTTGCAGGGCAAGGTGGCAGGTCTTCAGATGAATACTTCGGCTACAGGTTTAGGTGGTTCTACGAAAATCACCATTCGTGGTAACTCTTCTCTTACCGATAACAACCAGCCGTTATGGATTGTGGATGGCGTTCCTTTCAGCGACACTAGCACTTCAAGCGCATCCCGCTATGATGGTGTGGACCGTGGTAGCGCTTCCATGGACATTAATCCGGATGACATCGAGAGCATTTCTGTTTTGAAGGGTCCGAATGCGGCTGCTCTTTACGGTTCACGTGCAGGTAATGGCGTTATCTTGATTACGACAAAGAAAGGCAGTAAGAAGGATGGTTTCGGAATCCGTTATAGTGGTAATTTCACTTGGACAGCTATCGGCGAGACATTGGATATGCAACGCCGTTACGGACAAGGACATATTGATACAAAAGATGCCAAGACTGCGGTGTATGACAAAACGGATAGCGGAAGCTGGGGCCCGGTATTGGATGGAAGCATGAAAGAGGCTTGGAACGGAGAAACGTACGCTTACTCTAACTATGGGGATAAGTTGAAAGATTATTTTGATACCGGTTTCTCGCATACGCATAACGTATCTATCAGCAACGGTACAGAGAAATCACATTTCCGTACTTCTTTCGGATACTCAGACAATGATGGTGTATTCCCCACTGAAAGTTTGAGCCGTGTGAATGCCGACCTGAATGCAGGAACGGAATTGAACAAATGGGTGTCTATGGACGGAAAGATTTCTCTTTCACGTACAAAAGCCGATAACCGTCCACTGTATGGTGATTACGGTGCTATTTCCCAGTTGATGAGAATCCCTAACAACGTCCGTCTGGATGACTTGAAACAATATTCTGATGAAACTCATGCGCATGTGAACTGGACAGGACCTACTGCCAGTATCCGTAATCCTTATTATGTATTGCATCAGCGTCAGAATTCGGATGAACGCTGGCGTGCTTTCGGATATTATAGCATGAAAATCAATTTCACTGATTGGCTGCATCTATCTGCCAAATACGCTTTTGACTACTACCGTACCAGAGTGCAAAGCACCAATGCGGGGGATGGTATCAATGGAGAAGCCAATACTTCCATGATTACGAATGATTCAATGGACCGTAGTGAAGAAAACTTCTTCGAGTCAAATGCTGAAGTCATTTTGATGGGTGACCGTCAGTTGACTGATAACTTCCGTCTGGGCTTCAATGTCGGTGGTAACTTTATGTACCAGCGTTCGGAAACTTTGGGTGTGGGCGTAGGTAATATGGTGGATAAAGGTAATTGGATGCTGAATGCGGCCAATTTGTTGAGAACCGGTAGTGAGGATGGTTACAAGCGTGCCATGAACTCAGTGTTCGGCTCTGTACAGATGGCATGGAAGGAATATCTGTCTTTGGATTTGACAGCCCGTAACGACTGGTCATCCACTCTTCCGTCAGGTAACAATTCTTTCTTCTATCCGTCTGCCAACCTCAGTTTCGTAGTTTCCGACTTTCTTGCGCTCCATCGACAAACCGTTGCCAAGCTGGGTGACATTTGCCAAGGCACGTCTGTCTGCCGCACAGGTAGGTAAGGACACAAGCCCTTATCAGTTATACAACACCTACTCTTTCAAATTCGATAATGGTGTATTGACTCCGACCAAGGATAATGTGAAGATGAACGATCAGTTGAAGCCTGAAATCGCGACCTCTTATGAAGCAGGTCTGGACATGAAGTTCTTGAACAACCGTCTGGGCTTTGATTTTACTTACTATTACAGCAAAACAAAGAACCAGATTATGAAAGTACCCGCAGCAGCTCCCTGGAGTGGTGGCCAATGGGTAAACGCAGGTATGGTAACCAATCAAGGCGTGGAACTGATGTTGTATTCCACTCTGGTAGAAACAAAGGATTTTGCTTTTGACTTGAATGTGAATATGGCTCACAACGTATCGAAGGTGAAAGAACTGGCTCCGGAAGAAAATGTGAACTATATGTTCTTTAACGGTGACGGAAACTTCCCTGTAAAAGTAGGTACACGCGCCGGACACAAATTAGGCGAGATTTATGCTACATCGCTTTATAAGCGCAATGAAAACGGTGATATTATCGTAAATGAAAATGGGTTGCCCATGACTGTGACCAATGAGTCCGAATATGTGAACAAACCTATCGGTAATATCCAGCCAAAGCTGACCATGTCTGTATCTCCTACCTTTACTTGTAAAAGGGGATTACACTGTCCGCACTGTTTGATATGAAATTCGGTGGTGATATCTTCTCTTATTCCGAGATGCTGGCTACCGGAAACGGTTTGGCAAAACGTACCTTGAACCGTGGTGAGGAAAACAACTATATGATGGTATTCCCCGGTGTGACAGAATCAGGCGAGGTGAATACAAAACAGGTTTCCGCCTCAGAATACTACGGCTCATTGCAGGCTGGAGGATTTCATCTACGATGCTTCTTTCATTAAGCTGAAAGAATTGTCAATCGGCTATTCATTCCCTTCATCTATGCTGAAGAAGACTCCTGTCAACTCGCTGAATGTTTCATTTGTAGCACGTAACTTGTGTTATCTGATGAAGCACACGCCGGGTACAAGCCCCGAAGGCGGCTATGACACTACGATGTTCTCACAAGCCATTGACTATGCATCGTTGCCGTTTACACGTACTTTCGGTATTTCTATCAACTTAGGTTTCTAATTAATTAAAAGGAAAAACTGATTATGAAAATCAAATTATATAAATCCGTAGCCTTATGCTCATTGCTGGCTCTGGCCGGATGCCATGATTTTGAGGAATTGAATACAAATCCTTACGCACCGATTTACGACCCGACTGTGGAGAATGTATCGGCCGACGGTATAGATATTGATTATACTTTGACGGAACATGCCATGGCAAGTTTGAAAGGGATGGAAGGTGCTATCGGAAGTATTTTTGCCAACTTCACCTACGAAGGTCCTTACAATGATTATCAGACAACGACCAATCTGACTCATGATATCTATGCCGGTTATTGGGGAAACAATGTCAGCGGCTTTGTGAATCAGGCGCCTACCTATTCTTATACGGATGGATGGTCGGCCAGCCGCTGGAAGCATTTCTATGATGACCGCAGCACTTCGGAATACAGCCAGTTGGTCAAGACATTCTATTTCTGCAATAAGGATTATTACCATACGGCATTCTATATCACCCGTATTTATTATGCTTTCTTGTTGTCCATGCAGACAGATACTTACGGAGATATTCCCGTCGCTTATTATGTGAAGGGAGCTATGCCGCCGGAAGAAAATGTGTCTTATACGCCTCAGAAAGAGGTCTATAATATCCTTTTCCAGCTGTTGGATCAGGCAATAACAGAGTTGCATCAGGAAAATCTTCCTGCTGTCAGTCAGTATGATTTAGGTGACAATGACAAATGCTATGGAGGTGATGTGGACAAATGGCGTCGTTTTGCCAATACACTGCGTTTGCGCCTTGCTTTGCGTGTATCCAATGTAGACCCGGCTTTGGCCCAGACTCAGGCAAAGGCGGCTTTGACAGACCCTGCCGGTTTGATGCAAAGTCAGGATGACAATATGAAGCAGACTCCGAAACGTCAGTATATCGCCGGCGGTAATGAAAATATCTACGCATTGTTGTTCAGCTGGACCGGCAATGCTGTATTATCGAAAGAAATGGAACGGGCTTATAAGAATCAGGCTTTGAAAGAAGGTGCGGCAGCCGATGCCGTTACTTTCAATGAGAATTCTGAGAACTGTTATCTCGACCCTCGTTGTGAAGTTTTATGGTTCCGTCCTACTCCGTTTGATTCGTTGACTACCAGTCCGCTTCCTACAGAGAATCTGAAGAGAGATTTCAACGGAGTGATGAATGGAGAAACCAATGTAGGCGGTTCTTATCTGAACAGATATTCTGCCAACCGTTGTATTCTGTCATCTGATGCCATGAACAAGGATTATTGGTGGAATCTGGCCCGTGAAATAGTCTGGATGGGGTATTCTGAAAGCTTGTTCCTGAAAGCGGAAGCAGCATTGCGCTGGCCGTCATTGGTGGATGAAACTGCTGAAGCTCTTTATTTGAAAGGTATCAAGGCATCTATGGATTATTATGAAATTGATGCGGACAAGGCCAATGAATACATCAGTCATCTGGATGGCGTAAAAGCATTTGCCGGTGGTAGTAAGGAAGAACAATTGGAACAGATTATTACTCAGAAGTGGATTGCCGTTTTCCCGAATGGAAATGAAGGATGGGCAGAAGTGCGTCGTACCGACTATCCGCGTTATCTGCTGGCTCCGGTTAATGGAAACAATTCCAATGGAGAAGTGGCGTCCGGCAAGCTTATCAAACGCATCAACTATCCTAACAGCGAGTCCCGTAACCCCAATAAACCGGGCAATGTGAACCAGGGTAGCCGTGTATGGTGGGATGTGGCCGATACGATGAATGATAAAGGTCAGTGGCATACTCCGAATAATTTCCGATAGAAATTGCTATCTTTGTATCCTAGGGAACATAAAAAGAAACAAAATGAAGCAAATTCTATTTTTATTGGCAGCCGTCCTGTTATTGGGCGGCTGTGCGGAAGAGAAGAAGACCGACGTTCGTTGGGCTACTTTCAATATCCGTTACGACAATCCGCAGGACAGTTTGAACAATTGGCAATATCGGAAAGACCGTGTGTGCCAGTTTATTAAGGACCATGAGCTGGATATTGTCGGTATGCAGGAAGTCTTGCATAACCAGTTTCAGGATCTTCGCGCAGGCTTGCCCGAATACGATGGTATCGGTGTGGGACGTGATGACGGGAAGACAGCAGGTGAATATGCGCCGCTTTTCTATCGTAAGGACAAATATGAGGTGTTGGACTCCAATACTTTCTGGTTGGCCGAAAATCCCGATAGCGTAGGAATGATGGGATGGGATGCGGTTTGTGTCCGTATCGCCACGTGGGCGAAATTTAAAGACAAGGCCACCGGAAAGATATTCATGGCTGTCAATACTCATTTTGACCATGTAGGTGAAGAGGCCCGCCGTCAAAGCGCATTGCTCATTATCCGTAAGATAAAAGAGATCGTAGGCGAACGTCCCGCAGTGGTTACGGGCGACTTTAATGTGACCGATGCGAGCGATGCATACGAAACAATCACCACCAACGAGTTTGTGATGAAGGATGCTTATAAGACGGCTGCCCGTGTGACCGGCGTTGATTATACTTTTCATGATTTTGCCCGTATCCCGGCCGAGGATTGTGAAAAGATTGATTTCATCTTTGTCACTCCGCAAGTTCTGGTGAAGAGTTGTGAAATACCGGCTGAAGTACCGGAAGCTTTACTTTCCGACCATAATCCTCAGTTGGCTGACTTGGAATTCTGATTTTTTAAATAGGTGAACTTACGCCGGTAGAGTCTTTAAAAAAGGGCTTTATCGGCGTTTGTTATTTTATTCTGTTGATACTTCTCATTATATGTAATCTTCTCCCATTTAAAATAATTTTCCTCCTTCGATAAGTGTGATACCTTATTTAATTGTTTTATATTTGTATCATTAATCCAATTTAATATTATGAAGGCATACAGTTACTATGTATTATTTTTGTTAGTCGTGTTTTGTGGGTGTTCTCGCCCCACAGAATTGACATCGCCGGATGGCAATATAAAATTAGTATTCAATCTCAATGAAGCGGGAGAGATGACCTACGGAGTTTCTGTAGGAGGGAATCCATTCATCACCCCCTCCGTTATGGGCTTTGAAGGCCGTGACGGGGTAAATCTTTCCAAAGGTTTTCTGATAGAAAATACTGAGTTTACCACAAAGGATGAAACCTGGACCCAGCCTTGGGGGAGAATAAATCTATCCGGAACCATTATAACGAGATGGCTGTGCGCTTGAAAGATCCGGCGAATACACGGCTGACCCTCCGTTTCCGCGTGTTCGACGACGGTCTGGGCTTTCGTTATGAATATCAAGTACCCCAAGTGGACAGTGTGTTCGTGATGGACGAGCTCACTTCATTTAATTTGGCACAAGACGGCAAGTCATGGTCTATTCCCGCCAGTTTTGAAACCTACGAATTGCTGTATCGTACCCTGCCCGTCAGCAAGGTGGATAATGCCAATACCCCGATGACTTTCAAAACAGATAACGGGGTATATGCCAGTATCCACGAAGCAGCTTTGACCGATTTCCCCGAAATGACTTTGAAGCATACCGAAGGTTGTCACTTCAAATCGGAACTGGCTTCCTGGCCCGATGGGGTGAAAGCCCGTTTTGCCGGAGGAACTTTCGTTACTCCGTGGCGCAGTATCCAGATAGCTCCCAAAGCGGTAGGTCTGATAAACTCCGGCCTGATACTGAATCTGAATGAGCCTTGTGTGCTGGAGGGGGATTTGAGCTGGATACGTCCTATGAAATACGTAGGTATCTGGTGGGGAATGCATCTGGGAGTCGAAACGTGGACGATGGATGAACGCCACGGCGCCACCACCGCTAATGCCAAACGTTATATAGACTTTGCTGCTGCCAATAACATAGAAGCGGTGATGTTCGAGGGCTGGAATGAAGGCTGGGAAAGTTGGGGCGGTATGCAGACTTTTGACTATACCAAGCCTTATGCCGATTTTGATATGGCAGAGGTGGCACGTTATGCCAAGGAGAAAGGGATTGAAATAATCGGTCACCACGAAACAGGTGGCAATATCTTTAATTACGAACGCCAGCTGGACAATGCTTACAAATGGTATGCCGACTTGGGAGTGCACAGCGTGAAGACCGGTTATGCCGGAGGACTGCCGGGCGGTCACAGCCATCATGGACAGTTCAATGTACGCCATTACCGCAAGGTGGTGCAGACTGCCGCCGGTTATCATACAACCGTTAATGCCCACGAACCTATCAAAGATACAGGAATTCGTCGTACTTACCCCAATATGATGACGCGCGAAGGCGCCCGCGGCATGGAGTGGAACGGATGGAGTGAAGGTAATCCCCCCGAGCATCACGAGTTATTGCCGTTTACCCGCTTGCTGGGCGGTCCGATGGATTATACGCCGGGTACTTTTGATATTCTTTATGAAAAGACACGCAATTCTCCCCGTCGCAAGAAATGGAATGACTTGGATAAAGGAAACAGCCGTGTGAATACCACCTTGGCAAAGCAGATTGCCAATTGGGTAATCATTTATTCTCCGTTGCAAATGGCCTCGGATATGATTGAGAATTATGAAGGGCATCCTGCTTTCCAGTTCTTCCGGGATTTTGATGCGGACTGTGACTGGTCCGAAGCCTTGCAGGGCGAACCGGGAGAGTTTGTAGCCGTAGTACGGAAAGCGAAAGATAATTATTTTTTAGGAGCCACGACCAATGAGGAAGCACGTACGCTGACCATTCCTTTGGATTTCCTTGAGAAAGATAAAAAAAATACCATGCGGTGATTTATGCTGATGGAGAAGATGCCGACTGGAAAACAAATCCTACTTCTTATCAGATTAAGGACAAAGAGGTGACAGCAGCCGATACCTTGTCTGTAGTCATGGCAAAAGGTGGCGGGCAGGCGGTGAGCTTTATTCCTATAACTGACTGATTTACCAAATGCTTCGTCCTATTGCATTAATAGATTCCGAAAGGTAACTTCATCCCCTTCAGAAAGGAGATGAAGTTATCTTCGGTTATAGCCGAATTCAACAACCTTAAAACTTAGATATAAATGAAAACAACCGAAACCCCAACTCCGTCCAGACGCCGTAGTCCTATTTTTTCTGGGTTCCCACCGCTTATTTTGGTATGGGGCTCCCTTTTTGTTGTCCTCAATATGGTAGCCGTACTGATGTACAAAGGTCTGGGAGTCAGTGATGCGAAAATAGCCTTCTGGACTCCCTTATCATGCTTCCTTGGACACTGAAACCCCTTTGGAGTCCGTTGCTGGAGATGTACCGTACCAAGAAATTCTTTGTTGTCCTCACTCAGATGGTGTCGGGAGTCACTTTCGGGTTGATTGCCTTGTCGCTTCATCTTCCGTCCTTTTTTGCAATCACTATCGCCTTGTTCGCTATTGTCGCTTTTAGCGGGGCAACGCACGATGTGGCCTGTGACGGGGTATATATGGACGAGTTGAATGCGCAGGAACAGGCTAAGTATATAGGTTGGCAAGGTGCTTTTTATAACGTAGCCAAGATTATCGGTACAGGTCTGCTGGTTTATCTGGCCGGTTTCTTGAAAGATGAATACGAAGGTCCTGCCGAAGATGCGGTACTCTATTCCTGGACGGTCATTATGATTGTCCTCGGAGGAGTGATGTTCGCCTTGGGAATTTATCATACCCGTATGTTACCTTCGGGCAAGCACGCCCATTCGGTCACCTCTTTTTCGCAGAGTATGACCGAGTTATGGAATGTCATCCGGAACTTCTTTACTAAAAAGCATATTGTTTACTACATCTGCTTTATTATTTTATATCGTTTTGCCGAAGGGTTTGTGATGAAAATTGTACCTTTGTTCCTGAAAGCCGGTCGTGATGTGGGCGGTTTGGGATTGACAGAACAGGAGATTGGCATTTATTACGGAACCTTCGGAGCGGCAGCTTTCGTACTCGGTTCATTGCTGGGCGGATATTATATTTCCGCACGTGGATTGAAAAAGACTTTGTTCTCCTTGTGTTGTGTATTCAATCTGCCTTTTATGGCTTACACGCTGCTTGCCATTTTCCAACCGCAGAGTGCGCCTCTTATCGGCGGAGCCATTGTGCTGGAATATTTCGGATATGGCTTCGGCTTTGTGGGGCTTACCTTGTTCATGATGCAACAGGTGGCTGCCGGTCCTCATCAGATGGCGCATTATGCTTTTGCATCGGGTATCATGAATCTGGGTGTCATGTTGCCCGGTATGATGTCCGGATATGTCAGCGACTGGCTGGGCTATAAACTGTTTTTCATCTTTGTGCTGGTGGCTACCATTCCGGCATTCCTGATGACCTGGTTTGTACCCTTCACACACGAAGACAAGAAATAGAGAAAAACTATTAACCTAACAAAAAAGAGAATATGAGTGAATTGAAGATTGCGGGCAATCCGTTGCCCGGTATGCCGTGGGAGGAACGTCCTGAAGGTTGTAAAAATGTAATGTGGAGATGTAGCGCGAATCCCATCATTCCCCGTGATTTGCTGCCTACATCCAATAGTATATTCAATAGTGCGGTAGTACCTTTCGGCGAAGGGTATGCCGGAGTGTTCCGTTGTGATGATACAAACCGCCGGATGGCGCTCCATGTGGGATTCAGCAAGGACGCCGTTCATTGGGACATCAATCCGGAGAAGTTGCAGTTCCAGTGTGATATTCCTGAGATTGGTGAATGGGTGTACGGTTATGACCCGCGTGTCTGCTTTATCGATGACCGTTACTATGTGACTTGGTGGTAACGGATATAAGGGCCAGCCCACCATCGGCGTGGCATGGACTACGGATTTCAAGACATTCCATCAAGTGGAGAATGCTTTCCTGCCTTTCAACCGTAATGGCGTGCTGTTTCCCCGCAAGATCAATGGTAAGTTTGCTATGTTGAGCCGTCCCAGTGACAACGGGCATACTCCTTTCGGAGATATTTATTATAGCGAGTCGCCCGACTTGGAGTTTTGGGGACACCATCGTCACGTCATGTCACCCGCGCCTTTTGAAGTAAGTGCATGGCAGTGCCTGAAGATTGGCGCCGGCCCCATTCCCATCGAAACCAGTGAGGGCTGGTTGCTGTTCTATCACGGTGTGCTTCGTTCCTGCAACGGTTATGTCTATGCCTTTGGATCGGCATTGCTTGACTTGGACGAGCCCTGGAAGGTGAAATTCCGTTCGGGACCTTATCTTATCTCTCCGCGTGAACCTTACGAATGCATGGGTGATGTGCCCAATGTATGCTTCCCTTGTGCGGCTTTGCATGATCCGGCAACGGGACGGGTGGCCGTTTATTATGGTTGTGCCGACACGGTGACCGGTCTGGCATTCGGTTATATTCCCGAAATTATAGAATTTACCAAACGTACTTCTATTATTTAAGCACCGTTTGTACTGTTCTCATTCGAAAACAGAGGATGTGTCTTGTGGCTGTCACTTCGGCCCGGACACATCCTCTTTGTCTTTTTCCGGGAAAGGGGGCTGTCTGGTTATAAAGCGGCTTTTAAGTGCTGTCTTCTCTTTGGCTAAGCGTTTTCTTCCGGATGATTAAGGGCTTTTATACTGAAACCTTCTACAGTCCATTGTAATGGACTGTAGAGTCTGCCGTAATGGACTGTACGGTCTGCTACAGTGGACTGTACGGTCTGCATCGGAAGACTATAGAAGATAATAGGAATAAAGACCTTAGTTGTATGGAGAAAAAGGCTTATGTTTGCTGTTGAAAGAGGTTAGGTTCCGATACGGAAAGACATCAGACCGGTATACCGGCAAATTATTCACAGGCAGTCCTCTGCCTCTCGATTTTTCTCTTTATCTTTGCCGGAAAAATAAAGCAGTCCATGAAACGACCCAACGTACTTAATTTAACCTGCCCTGCCATCCCCGTAGTTCGGATCGGTTTTGTCGGATTAGGAAACAGGGGCATTCTTGCACTTGAGAGATATATGCACCTGGAAGGCATTGAGGTGAAAGCACTTTGTGATTTGCGGAAAGAGAATATAGAGCGTGCAGAGCATATCTTACGGGAGTTCGGCCGTCCCGAAGCCGAGAACTATTCGGAAGAGGGGATGTGGCGCAGGATGTGCGAATGTAAAGAGATAGATCTTGTTTATATTTGTACAGACTGGCTGACTCATACCGAGATTGCGGTTTATGCTTTGCAGCAGGGACGTCATGTCGCTTTGGAGGTTCCTGCCGCCATGAGTGTGGCCGATTGCTGGCGTTTGGTGGATACAGCCGAAGAAACCCGCCGTCACTGCATGATGCTGGAGAACTGTTGTTACGATGCGTTTGCCTTGACTACATTGAACATGGTGCAGCAGGGGGTGTTGGGCGAAATCACTCATGCCGAGGGGGCATACATCCATGACTTGCGCAAGCATTATTTTGCAGACGAAAAAGCGGGTGGGTATCACAATCACTGGATAAAGCTTTACAGCCAGCAGCATACGGGGAATCCTTATCCTACTCACGGCTTGGGTCCTGTCTGCCAATGGATGAATATTCATCGGGGAGACCGTATGGAGTATCTGGTTTCCATGTCCTCGCGTCAGGCCGGTCTGTCTGCTTATGCCGGACAGGTGTTTGGCGCATCCTCCGAAGAAGCGGCGCAGAGTTATGAGATGGGGGATGTGAATACCACGCTGATTCATACCGCAAAAGGAAGAACTATCTTGTTGCAATATGATGTGACCACTCCTCGCCCGTACAGCCGCCATCAGACGGTGTGCGGCACGAAGGGATTCATGCAGAAATATCCCGTTCCCTGTCTTATGCTGGATGAATATGGCAAGGAACCTTTGTCCGGCGAGCAGTTTGAGCGGATGATGGAGCAGTATAAACATCCTTTTACGGCAGTTATCGGCGAGGAGGCGCGGCGGAAGAATATGCCGAATGAGATGAATTATATCATGGACTACCGGCTTATTCATTGTTTGAGGAACGGTTTGCCGTTGGATCAGGATGTGTATGACGCTGCCGAATGGTCCTGCATTACGGAACTGAGCGAGCGTTCCGTGCGGCAGGGCAGTGTACCGGTGGAGATTCCCGATTTCACACGAGGGAACTGGAAAGAGAGATAGTGCTGTCAGTTCTTTAGCACAGGGGGGATAAACTGAATGGTTCTCACCTGAAGATGAAAAGAACGCTGATATGTTAATCTCCAGGTGAAAATACAGGCTTGTTTATTGAACTCCCATTGATGTTATCGTTTCTTGTCTTGTGGTGGTTCCACTATTATTTTTCCTTCTTTCATGGTGAACTGTGCGATTTTCAAATCATTCAGGACATCCAGTACGGTATTCACCGGAAGTTGGCGGTTGATATGGAAATAGATGCGTTCGTCCAGTAACGGACGTGAACGGAATACGATGCTGATGTTATACCATGAACCTATATCTTGCATGACTTGCCTCAAGTCGGTATTGTCAAAAGAAAATTCATTCTCCGCCCATCCTTTTCTCTTCTCCGTATCAACTCTTTTCAATTGGAGTTTTCCTTGTTTATCCAAGGATATTTGTTCCCCCGGGTGCATTTCCTTACTTTGATTGCGCTTGGTATGACTTACATTCACTCGTCCTTGATAGAGGATGACATCCGGCGAGTAACGGGGATAGGCTTTCACGTCGAACACCGTTCCCAGTACTCGTGTTTGTAGTTGCTCGGTGCATACTATAAAGGGGCGGGAAGCGTCTTTGGCTACTTCAAAACGGGCCTCTCCGCTTAGTTTGACACTGCGAATGGTATCTGTAAACTCCTTTAGATACTCCAGACGGCTGTTTGCGCTGAGCAATACCTTGCTTCCGTCGCTTAATTGAACGGAGGTAATGGTAGCGGGCGGGGTGCTTACAATTATCCTTTTCCCTTCTTCCCGAAAAGTAATTTCCTCAGGAACTTCCAGTGAAGTGAAGACTTCCACTTCCTGCTGCTCAGGTTGCAAGTAAAGGCTGGAATACAAGTGCCAAGGCGATGACAGCGGCGGCTATACCTAGTATCATTATCCGGCGGATAGATTGGTGTCTGATACGGTGACGACGGATGAATGTCTGCCAGGCTTTCCGGGTTTCGTCTGCGGTGGGAATATCCCCCAATGCTTCACCAAAGAGTTGTTCCAATTGATGGTCATTCCAAGTTCCGTTTTTGGGGGAGTCTTGGTTATGGGGATTCTTTCCGTTGTCCGGATGGATGTGGTCATTTGTTGAAAACTCCTTTTTCATTGTTTATCCTCCTTTTTCAGTATCGCTTCGCGCAGAGTCCGCAATGCTTTTGATATATGTTTTTTCACGGTGTCGGGGCTGATTCCCAATTCGTCGGCTACCTGTTGATATGTTTTTTTCTCCCAATAGCAGCTTCGCAAGATGGTGCAAGTCGGTTCGGGCAAACTGCGGGCTATGTTTTCCGCTTGCTGCAACAGTGCCTCGTGTGCGCGGTAACCCTGATTCATTTCCGCACGGGTGGCTTCGATGAGGCGGTCTATGTGTTGCTGTTCCACATTCAAATGCTTCAAGCGGTTGAGGCATCCGTTACGCACGGTGGCATAGAGCCAGGCGCTACGGGTGTTTTCCTTTAGTTGGTCGAACTCCTTCCAGGCTTGTTCCATGGTTTCGCTTACTATGTCCTTGGCTTCTTCCGTATTGCTCATCAGGGTGGTAGCAAAGCGGACGAGGCGTGGGTACATTTCTGCGAACAGTCGTTCGAAGTGCTCTTCTTTATGGTTTCTTCTCCTGAATAAAATCTGCATGTTTCCTTGTCTTCCGTGAACAAAGGTACGGAAATTTCCTTTTCTCCGCTGGGGTTACAGACGATTCTTTTCGCTTTGTCCGGCTCCGGTTCCTTTATATTTGCTCTTGGTTGCATTGAATTTATAGGATACTTGGAGGCCGAAGCGTTGGAAATCCCGGTAAATCCGATTTTCCATATAGGCATCTATGCCGTATAAATCAAAATGGAAATACCCTGTTCTAAGAATATCATTGGCGGTGAATGTTATGGTGAGTGTCTCTTTTAAAAAGGATTTGGAAAGGCGTGCATTGATTTGTCCTTCCGTGCGCGTTACAAAAAATCCTTGCCGGGAAGCGGTGGAGAGATATCCTTCTATATTGAAGAACCAGCCTTTGGGAAGGTTGAAGTTGTTGTCCAGACTGATATAGAAACGGGGTTGGTTCCGGTGTTCGGTGATTCCTATTTTATTCGCATTCATGTCCAAAAAAAAAGCCATATTCACATTGAGTTGTGGTTCCCAATACCCTAGTTTGGGAGAGGCGTTGAAACTAATGCCGTAATTATGGGTTGTAGGAATGGTCTGTGTGGCAAATAAGAGGACGCCCGGATGTGTATCTTCCTTGTATGGCATAATTATATTGGTATACATATTGAGAATACGGCTGAAATAGGCTGAGAAATAGAGCCAATTCCAAGAGGCGCCGGCCGAAAAACGATGCGTCTTTTGGGTTTTCAGCAAAGGGTTTCCTTGAGAATACTCATATTTGCTGCGATAGCGGATGGAATTGGTCAATAGGCTATAATCGGGGTTATTTTTACGTAACCGGTAAGAGAGGCTGAAACTTTTGCCATTGTGTGACCAACTGGCGGCCAATACAGGAATAATATCATTATAGGTAGGGCTTTGTGCATCTATCCTTATCCCTTTTTCATAATAATCTGTTTGTTGATGTTCATAACGTATTCCCATATTCAGTTTCCAATGGCGGATGGATTTTGAATAGTCAGCAAATGCGGCATATACGGATTGTTTGATGTGGTCGTCGGCATCGGCAGAGAAACCGTTTTGGGTAAAGATATCATGGCGGTTGGTAAAAGTTTCTTCCGTACCGAATGAAAAACGTCCGTTCCATAAAGGGGCACTGACTACCAGCTTGGCGGCATAGAGGGAGCTGCGCATGCGACTGTCTGCTTGCACGGTTGCATCGTCATTATTCATGGCGTTCTGGTCGGAATGCGAGCGTTTGAACAGGTAATCGGCGTTGAAGTCAATATTCCATTTGCCCAGTTCTCCTGCGTAGTAGGCGTTTGCCGCGTGATCCCAACCTGTATGTATTTGTTCTGCTGTAGTAAAGTTTATCCGGTCGGTTTCTTCATCGTTACGTCTGGTGACGGTTTTACCGGATGAATTTCTGTCTGCATTCCCTATTCCGGTTTCGGGCATATAGCGCAGACCGAAAGAATGGTGTTCATCCGGTTCATAATTGAATCCCAGCTCACCGGAAAAACGTTGGCTCTTATGGGTTTGCACATCATTTTTGTTGGTTTGCCAAATGGCGCAACCCTTGATGCGGTTCATATTTGTGGTTTTTCCATACGAGTTTTGTTGTGCCATATAGCCTTTTACAAAGAGATCCAGACCGCCGGTGCGATAATTTAATGCCATATATTCGTTGGCGTTGGCAGAATGTCCTTGTGAATAAGTCGTATTGAAATGGCCGCTCAACCCTTGTCCGCGCCGGCGGATGGTGTGGAGGCGGATGACGGCTGCTACGTCCGAGGCATATTCGGCTCCGGGAGTGGTGATGACTTCCGCGGATAAGATTTCGTTGGCTCGGATACGGTCCAGTTCTGTCATGTCGCGTACCTTCTTATTATTTATATAGATTACAGGAGAACCACATCCCATTACATTGTATTCGCCGTTACGGCCGGTGACGAAAGGAAGATGGGGCAACATTTCTGCGGCAGACCCCATTCGGGCCAGGGAAGTTCCTGCCACGTTGGCTTTTAGTCCGTTGGGACCCACTTCTATCATGGGGCGTCGGGCGCTGATGGTGACTTCCTGCATCAGTTGGGTGTCGGGAAACAGGTGAAACGTAAGAGTAGGGTGGCAAGGTTGCACTTCTGTCTTATAGCCTATGTAAGAAACCCGTATCAAGTAAGGTATCCCTTCTTCCGCTATCATCAGGAAACTTCCGTCTTCACGGGTGACACATCCGTTTACAAAGGTGGAATCGCCGGGAGTCAATAAGAGTACATTGGAGTAGGGCAGCGGTTCATTCTTTTCATTGGTTACTTGTCCTCGTATTTCGGTAATGCGTATGTCTCTTCCCTTTTTCTGTATGGCGAAGTATTCTTCCCGTTCTTTACAAATGAAAGGAGTGCCGTTCAGGACAGTGCCGATGGCTTCAAGTTCGGTTTTTTGCCGGATGGAGGCTGTAACCCGGTAGCTTTCTGTTTCGTTATAGGAGAAGATAATATTCTTTCCGCCTTCCTTTTCGATTAGTTTAAGGGCGGCGGGAAGTGGTTTGTCCTTTAATTCTATAGAGAATTGCCGGGGTGTTTGTGAATGAAGCGGAAGGATGATGCTGAATAATACGGTCATGATCCACGCTGTTTTCAAATAGCCGTCTGGTCTCATTTTACTAGTGTTTAATTGTTCTTTATGAGTAATACAACCGAGGTTTGTAATCGGGTACGGTAAAATAAGGAAAAAGATTCGATGAGTTGTCGGAATGGATTCCCGTGGTTGGTTCATGCGAAGGGAACGGATATAACTTTATGAAGAATTTATGAAGGATTGGAATAAGAATGGTTCATTGTAATGACTTGAGGTTCAAAGTCTTGCCCGCGTATGAAGAATTTGAAGGAAAAAAGGTGGAAAATGTGTTTTGAAGAGATGGTTGGGGCAGATACTTGTGTGATACTTGTTTTATGAAAATTGTAGATGGCAGTAGCTATGAAGAACAGAGGGAATAAAAACAAGGTGGCTGAAAACAAATCCAGCCACCTTGTTTTTATTGTTTAACCTGTGTTTTATTCTATCTCGACGCTATGTTTTACCGGAGTCAGGATGAAAGTAAATTCATAATCACCGTAAGGCAACATATATTGAGGCAACGGCAGAGCTCCCCAGCTGTTTACACAACCTAATCCCATCTGAGCCTTGTCGATGATCAGGTTGGTCAGGTCTGCTTTCTGTACTTCGGGCGAGTGACGCTGGTCTTTTTGTTCGCCATCATCCAGTGAACAGATGGTATAATGCAAAGCGGATGCGGAGAATGGAGCATCACCTACCACCTTCAGGCCGTTACCGCCGGCATTCAGTTGCTTCCACCAACGGATATCGGTCTTGGTTCCTGTTTCCTGCGGACGGATATAGGAGTAGAATTGTTCATCCACACTCTGGCGATAAATACCCAAGTCGGTGCTGTGGTTGCGGTCACTGTAGTTTTCTACCGGACCACGACCATAATATTCTACGGTTTCAAAACATTTAGGCATCGGCATTTGCATACCGAAGCGGAACATCGGAGATACTTTGGCATTCTTGTCGGCAGTCATCTTTTGGGTCACTTTGATGGCTCCTTCGTTGTTGATGACATAAGTCAGATATAATTTGGCGGAAACATTCTTCATGTCATATTCCGCATTCACTACTATCTGGTCATTTTCTGTCTTGGAATTCAAGGAAACCAGTTTCAATCCCGGGTTTTTCCATGCGGCATATCTGTTTTGCAGGCCGGCTCCCATATCATTGTCTGTCGGGGCACGCCAGAAGTTAGGGGTCAGGGCTGCGCCTTCTTTCAGCATTTCCGTTCCGTCCACTGCATATTTGCTTAAGTAACCGTTCTGTTTGTTGAACTCGGCTACGAAGTTATTGCCTTTTACGATCAGATAATGATATTGGTTGTCGATGATTTGCGGAACAACGGTGGCTACATTGGTCGTTTCCACGTTCTTCAAATCCATAGACGGTGCTTTGTAATCATTCAGTGTCAACTGATTCTTGGCGACGGTGAAACCTGCAGGCAGCAAACCTTCGCGGTTTTTCAGTTTGTAGGAAACGTTCAGCAACCATTCCTTGCAGGTACAGGTCTTGCCGATATTCAACGTAATTTTGGCTGTTTCCTGAGGAGCGACTTTTTAAATCATCCACGCGTCCGGTGCGGATTATCTTTTCCATCTTTCAGTACTTGCCATTCCATATAGTAGGCGGATAGGTCACGGAAGAAGTTCTCATTGAACACATTTACTTCCCCTTTGCTTAAATCGGCGGGAGTAGTCCAGATATTCTGGTAAAAGTGACCTACTTCATACATGTGCGGATTAGGAACACGGTCGGGGCTGATCAAACCATTGTCACAGAAGTTATTGTCAGAAGCGTCAAAACGGTTGAAATCTCCTCCGTAAGCATAGATCATCACGCCGTCTTTTCCTTTCCAACGGCAGGACTGGTCAACGAAATCCCAGATAAATCCACCTTGCAGATTCGGATATTTACGGATCAAATCCCAGTATTCTTTGAAACCACCCTGCGAGTTACCCATTGCATGGGCATATTCACACTGAATCAATGGTTTGGTAGCATCGGTACGTTGACCATATTTTTCCATGCCGTCGTAGTCATAGTACATCGGACAGAAGATATCGGTATGGTCTTTCTGGCGTGCTTGTTCATATTGGCAGGCACGGCTGGGGTCTTCTGCTTTAATCCATTGATAGCATTGTTCGAAGTTGGGGCCGTCGCCGGCTTCATTACCCAATGACCAGAAGATGATGCTTGGGTGGTTGAATCCGCGCTGTACATTGCGCTGGTTACGTTCCAGATGGGCTTTCTTATAAGAGGGGTTCTTGGCCAGAGTCTTTTCGCCGTAGCCCATTCCGTGGGATTCGATATTGGCTTCGGCCACTACGTAAATACCATATTGGTCACATAAGTCGTACCATAAGTTGTCATCCGGGTAGTGGCAGGTACGTACAGCGTTCAGGTTGAATTGCTTCATTATCTGGATATCCTGTAGCATACGTTCGGGAGATACTACATAGCCTCCGTCCGGATCCATTTCGTGGCGGTCGGCTCCCTTGAACAGGACTGCCTTACCGTTAACCAAGATCTGGTCACCTTTCAATTCAATCTTGCGGAAACCTACTTTGACAGGAATCACTTCATTGCTGCCCTGCATACTGGCACGCAACGTATATAAATAAGGTGTTTCGGCACTCCACTTTTTGGGGTTCTCTACGTTCATGGTCACCAGACCGGATTTGTTGGCGGTAGCGGTTGCCACTTGCTTGCCCTGTGCATCCACCAGTTCCAAATCGACTTTGCCACTGCCTTTCAAATCCAGATTGATAGCCAGGCTACCGTTTTGATAAGCTGCGTCCAAATCGGGAGTTACACGGATATCTTGAATGCGTTTTTTGTTGCGGGCATATAGATAGCAGTCACGTCCCACACCACTGTAGCGGAAGAAATCCTGGTCTTCCAGGTAACTACCGTCGCACCAGCGGAATACTTGGAAAGCGATCAGATTTCTTCTGACCCGGTTTTAAATACGGAGTCAGGTCAAATTCGGCTTCCAGTTTGCTGTCCTCGCTGTAGCCTACATAACGTCCGTTTACCCACAAATACATATTGGAGGTAACCGAACCGAAATGGGCGATAATATCTTTTCCCTTCCATGAGGCGGGAACTACAATTTCACGGCGGTAAGAACCTACATGGTTATTCTCTGTCGGCACTTCGGGAGGGTTGTTCTGGAACTGGTTGCGCCAGGCATAGCCTACGTTCACATAAATAGGATCACCGTATCCGTTCAGCTCCCATACGGCGGGAACTTGCAGGTCATCCCAGCCTTTGTCGTTGAAGCCGGTTTTCCAGAAATCAGTCGGACGGGAGTCTGCATCCTTCACCCAGTTGAACTTCCAGGTTCCGTTCAAAGTCATGTAGTTGGTTGATTGTTTTTTGTTCGCTTTCTTAGCTGCATCTGCATTTTCAAAAGCAAAGTAGTTCGTGTGCATCGGCGCACGGTTTACCGCATTTATTTCCGGATTGCGCCATTCTTGGAAGGTCTGCGCACCTGCTGTAAGGGCGAGGACTGTGAACAGACCTGTCATAAGTTGTTTCTTCATGCTATTATTTTATTGGTTTTGTGCAAATATAGTGAAAATAATAGTGACCAATAGGACATAAATCGGGCAATATTTGTTATAATTATGAATGATTTGCGTTCTATCCTAAAAAAATTATGGCATTTCTGAGGCGTATTTGGAATAAATGGCAGAATTTACTGCATGATGAGAAATTAAAGCATAAAATATATGTGATTATTTTTGAGAGTGACACACCGATGGGAAAGTTATTCGATGTGGCGTTGATAGGGTTTATTGTCTTGAGTATTCTGGTGGTTGTTGCCGAGAGTATCAAGAGTTGGGATACCGTTATCGGGCCTTATCTGCGGGTGTCGGAGTATGTTTTTACTTTCTTTTTTACGTTAGAGTATGTGTTGAGGCTTTATTGTTCTCCCCAACCGCGGAAGTATGCTCTGAGTTTTTTCGGTATAGTGGATTTGCTGGCTACCTTACCTCTATATATAGGCTGGCTTTTCGGCACGGCACGTTATCTGCTGGTGATCCGCACTTTCCGGTTGATTCGTGTGTTCCGTATCTTTAAACTTTTCAATTATCTGAATGAAGGTAATTTCTTGTTGCGTTCCTTGGTGTTCAGCAGTCGGAAGATTATTGTTTTTTTCTTGTTTGTACTGATATTGGTGACTTCGATCGGTACATTGATGTATATGATTGAGGGACAGCGGCCGGGCACTTCTTTCAATAATATTCCGAATAGTATTTATTGGGCGATAGTGACGATGACGACGGTAGGTTATGGGGATATCACTCCGGAAACTCCGCTAGGGCGCTTCCTTTCGGCCATTGTAATGTTACTGGGCTATACCATCATTGCAGTCCCCACAGGAATTGTTTCTGCGTCTATGATCCAGGAACATAGACGCAGGGTGGCCCTGAAATGTCCGCATTGTGGTAAGGACGGACATGAGGACGGGGCTGCTTATTGTAAATACTGTGGAGGAAAACTGGTAAATTGATTATGGAATGCTGTATGATAGAAAGTTATTCTATCACCCATCGCTTATCATGCGCCACCGTCTTTTTCGGATCATAAATCATTCCTTCTTTGGTAGGGATTTTTTATCACGTAAGTCCGCCCGCTGTGGTTGGACAAGGATGTTTCCCCGTAACCAGGGATTCATATTCTTTAATATGGCCAGATTGATTCCTTTGCTGCGTGCGAAACGTGCCAAGTCTGCAATTCCTTTCGTCACAGTGATTTCCGTATAAGGAATAGGCGGATACAAATCCGATGCACGCAGGCGGAAACCGAAAGTAGTGGGGGCATTGAATAATTGTTTGGCGGCAAGAATGCGGTACACATACCGGGCAGTCTCTTCTACCAGTTGCAAATCCAACGAGTCGTCCACATCCTGTTTGGCCAGTTGGCTGGCAATGCGTGCCTGACCGGCATTGTAAGAGGCGGCGACAGCCACCCAGTCCTTATATTTTGCATACGCGTCTTTCAGATAGCGGCAGGCGGCACGGGTCGCTTTCTCAATATGGTAACGCTCGTCCACATTGTTGTTTACCTCCAGTCCGTAATCCCGTCCCGTACCTTGCATGAATTGCCATAGTCCGGCAGCTCCGGCAGAAGAACGGGCGGTGGGATTCATATTACTTTCTATTACCATCAGGTACTTAAAATCATCGGGGATTCCGTTCTCTTTCAGTATGGGTTCTACAATGGGGAAATAACGGTTGGCTTTTTTCAGCATTTGCAGGGAAGTACTGTGCATATAGGTGAATGCCAATAATTCACGGTCCATACGCTCGTGGCGGTCAAAGCGGCTCAAGTCAATCACTTTACCACAAAATTCAATGCTGGAGGGAACTTCGGGACTACTGTATTTCAATGCCGTAATACCTGAATCTTCCCGTATGATAGTGGTATCTTCCTGCTCCGTTTTTGGAGTAGCGCAACTGCTGCTTACTAAGGCGGGTGAGGCGACTACAATGCAAAAGGCTGCCACAGCAGCCAGATTGATGGTTATTTTTCTCATTTTTTCCTTTATTCGTTTTCATTCTTTTTTCTTTTCCTCCCCGTCCGAAGTTACGATATTCGGTAGGGGTGAAGTTGGTACGCTTTTTAAATACCGAGAAAAAGTGTTCAGTAGAGGTATAATTCAATTCATAGCATATCTCTTTCACTGACATGGAACTTTCAATCAATAATTGTTTCGCTTTGCGCAATTTCAGCTCTTGGAAATACTTGGCGGGCGCATAGCCGGTGTATTCTTTGAATACTTTGCGGAACCAGGAATAACTGATTCCCAATTTCAGTGCCAGTTCTTCCGGATCTATATCCTTGTACACATTTTCGTGCATGATGATTTTGGCACTTTCTATTTTTTGTGCCGCATTGTCCACCTCATAGCGTTTGTTCTGCGAGATAGCAAGTACGGCTCCCATAATGTGTAAAACAATGCCGGACAAATATTGTTGCGCTGCGGTCTTGTCTGCTTCCGCTACTTCCAGTGCACGGGCAAAAAGACTGGCCAGTTCTTCATTGATACCGATATCCAAAATCTGGCTTTCTTTTGAAATAAAGCTGTTTTTACCAGATTGTCTATAATCGGACCTTCAAAACCGATGTAATATTCGTTCCATCCTGTTTTTTGCAGCGGCGCGTAGGTATGCCACTGTCCGGGAAACAGGAAAAGTATCTGTCCTTTGGATATGTCGACAGACGGGGTTGTGTCGCTGGCGAAAGTTCCTCGTCCTTTAGTGATATATACCAACTGATATTCATGCAGCACACGTCCTTTCTGGGCTGTGAAATAATAGGCGTCCGGGTGGTTGCGTGGTGGATAAACGCTTCCGGCCCTGATAGCCTGGAATCCGACGGTAGTCACCGACAAGCCGAAACGCTTGTCACGCTCATTGACAATTAGGTATTTAAAATCAGCGCCTTGGTCGTTGTAATGCATGTTTCTCTGTTTTAAAATTAGGTCACACTTATCGGCAAATATACAATTTTTTATCTTAACAGCCTCTAACCTTTTTGTTCTAAGTGTTTCTGGAGGTATAATTTTAGTTTCTTATGTATGCAAATGGGGGAAATTTAGAACAAATCTTATGGAATATTTGCTTAAAATGCTTTTTTTTGCGAATATTGCATCAAATCTTAAAGTTGAATCTATGCACTTGGCACACCGTAACTGCGAATATATTCTTGGAGTAATATATCTTTTTGTTTTTCCTGTTTTGCTTTGGGCTGATAATAAGGTGAATACTTATCATTTTAAATCCATTTCCACTTCGGTGAACTTCCCTACCAATGAAGTCAGGAAGTTATTTCAGGATAGCCAGGGATATATATGGATTTCGACCTACAATGGTCTCTTGCGTTACGATGGTTATTCTATTGTTGTATATAAACCCGATGGAGTGAATCATGGACGTTCCATTGATAGTTTTGTGAATATGGTGGCCGAAGACAAGGAGAATAATTTGTGGATAGGTACGCACAATGGATTATACGTATTGCATAAGGAAACGGATGAGATAGAGAAAATAATCAGTCCTTTGTTACAGGTAAGCAATGTAGAAAGTATCCTTTATGCAAGCAACGGGGACTTATGGGTGGGAAGCAACAAGGATTGTTTCGCAGAAAAGCCGGCAGCCGTACTTTCGATTGTGAAAAAAACTATGGATATAAAGTCTGTTGTCGAAGACCGGAAAGGTCAAATATGGATTGGTACTTGGGAACAGGGGTTGCTGCGTTATAGTCCTCAAGAGGAATTGTATCATACTTACGACGGGATTAACCCTGGTAATTCGGCGCATGTCATATTTCAGGATGAAGCCGGGAATATTTGGATCGGTACCTGGCGGTATGGATTGGTGAAACTCATTAATCCGTATGATTCGGAACATTTCTCATTTAAAACATTCCGGAACATCAAGGGAAATTCTCATTCTCTGTTGGATAATATTATCTACGCCATTGCTCAGGATAAAAATTCCGGGAAGCTCTGGATCGGTTCACGCAGTGGGGTCAGTATTTTGGAAGATGAATCGGGAGACGGGAATTTTACCAATATTGTTCCGGGCAACCTTCAAGGAGATTTACCTTTTAATGAGGTGAACTCTCTGTTGTGCAGTAAAGACGGGCTGATGTGGCTGGGTATGTTGGGAGGAGGTGTTTGTACTGTAAATACAAATAAGTTCCGGTTTAATTATGATTCTTTGGAGGCTTTGCGTGAGCATTGCCCTACCAGCTCTGTCCGCAGTGTCTATCAGGAGGATAATGGGAATCTGTGGATGGGAATCATGGGATTCGGTCTGGTATTTTATGATATGGAACAGCATACCATTGTTCCTTACCGCTCTCATCCTGTATTGAAGAATATGGGATATACATCGACGGTCAATGATATTATTTATCGTAAAAGGACAAATGAATTGTGTTTTGCCACTTGGGATGACGGAGTGTGGTTCTATAATGTCAAAGCCGGGAAAGCACACGTGATAAATACCGTTACCAATCCGGAGCTGAGTGATATTTGTATTTATTCTTTGTTGGAAGATTCGAAAGGGAATCTGTGGTTGGGGACACGTTCGGGAGTGTTTATCTTGGATACGGAATCAAGACTTCATTCTTTGAATGAACTGGTGACTTTGACAAATCAGGCATTGCCCCAAATTTCTATTTTCAAAATGGCGGAAGATCAAGATGGCTTTATCTGGATAGCGACTAGTAATGAAGGGGTATGGCGGATAGATACATCCGGAGAAACATATAAGGTTAAGTTTTATACGCCTTCGGATGGTACATTATCCACTATCGGGGCGATGAGTGTTTGTGTGGATGGATACAATAGAGTATGGGTGGGGTCGAATGGTAACGGACTCGATTTGTATGACCGGAAGAATGATCGTTTTGTTTCAGTCTTGAATGATTATTTCCGGAATGGAGATGTTGTTTTCAGCATGCTGGAGGATGATGAGCATACTTTATGGCTTACTACCAATGCGGAAATGTATCACATTGATATACCTTTGGACGGTGCTGCACCGAAAATACATACCTATACGGTAGATGATGGTTTGCAAGACCATATGTTTAACCGGAATTCTTGCTTCAAGGGGGCGGATGGGAAACTTTTCTTCGGAGGATTCCGTGGATTGAACAGTTTTTATCCTGATAAAATAGTTCAGGATACTGCCTATTCTCCGGTAGTAATTACAGATATAAAGGTACATAATGTATCGGTACGTACCTATCCTCTTTCCGTCAGAAAGGGATTGTTGCAAACAGGGCTATTGATTTTATTGATAAAATTGTATTAGGATACCGGGAGAATAATTTCAGTCTTGATTTTTCAATATTGAACTATATCAATCCTGAGTTGAACCGTTATTTATATCGGTTGGAGGGATATGACAAGGAATGGTTGTCCGTTGAGGCTGGACGTCGGTTTGCCTATTATAACAATCTTCCGGCAGGTACTTATACTTTTTGTGTAAAGGGAGCCAATCAGAATGGAATCTGGTCTCCGGATATGAAATGTCTGCGTATAACTATTCTTCCGCCGCCTTGGTTATCGTGGTGGGCTTATTGCCTTTATGTCTTGTTGTTCGTTTCATTGGCATGGTATACTTATCGGATTGTCAGAAACCGTATCCGGATGAAACAGGCCATAGAGATGGGGAAGATAGAACGGCAGAAAATGGAGGAAATCAATCATGCTAAATTACAGTTCTTTACCAATATCACTCATGAGTTGCTGACTCCGCTTTCTATTATATCGGCTTCGGTGGATGAACTGAAACAAGAAGTACCGGCAAGTTCGTCGGTTTGTTCTGTAATAGCTGATAATACTGTGCGGTTAATCCGGTTGAATTCAGCAAATCTTAGAGTTCAGGAAAGTGGAGAATGGCAAGTTGCGGCTGAAAGTCTCGCATGGAAATGTCAGTATGTTCTTGAAAAAATCAGTGTCGGCTTTCGCACCTTTGGTTAAAAAGCAGAAATTGTCCATACAATTTGATTTGTCTGAAGAATATTCGGGATATTTTGATGTGGATAAATTGGATAAAGTGGTGTACAATCTGCTTTCCAATGCCGCTAAATATACTCCTGAAGGAGGAACTATTGTGGTGTCACAGGCTCATGATGAGGAAAGGGGAACTTTTAAATTGAGTGTGAACAATCCCGGCGAGTTGATTCCAAAAGAGAAGTTGGATCATATATTCGAGAGATTTTATGAAGGGGAGTATCGTAAATTCCATACCATAGGGACGGGTATCGGTTTGTCGCTGACTAAAGATTTGGTATTGTTGCATCATGGAACGATACAAGTATTTAGCGATAAGGAGGAAGGGAATACTTTTGTGGTTGAAATTCCTATAAGACGTGAGGCTTTTGATGAGGATGAGGTAGACGAGAATACTGAAAATGTGGACTATGCTGTTTTATCGGCAGATGAAATGGAGAATGTCTCGGAGATTGATATGTTGGAAGAGAAACCGGCAGCATCGACTATTTTGTTGGTGGAGGATAATGAGGAATTATTGGCTTTGATGGTTCGTCTGTTGCATGGCAAATACCATATTCTGAAGGCCGCCAATGGAACGGAAGCTTTGGAGATACTTGCCAAACAGGAAGTGGATTTAATTGTTTCCGATGTTATGATGCCCGAAATGGACGGTATGGAATTGTGCCGCCGGGTGAAGACTCAATTTGAGACCTGCCATATTCCATTGATTTTGTTAACGGCCAAGACTAGTGATGAAGACCGTGTGGAAGGGTATGAGTCTGGGGCCGATGGTTATATCTGTAAACCGCTCCGCCTCTCTGTCTTGTTTGCCAAGATAGATAACTTGTTGAAACGGCGCAAACGTATGGGGGTGGATTTCCGTAAGCAGTTGGTCTTTGAAGCCAAAGAATTAAATTACACCTCGATGGACGAAGCTTTCATTCGGAAAGCGGTGGATTGTGTGAATGCCCATTTGAGTGATTGTGATTTTGAACATGCACAGTTTATGGCGGAGATGGGTATGGCCCGGACTACACTAGCAGATAAATTGAAACTGTTGACCGGACTTACTCCCTCTGCATTTATCAGCAATGTCCGTTTGCAAGCGGCTTGTCGGCTGATAGACGAGAAAAGGAAAATCCGTATAGCCGATTTGGCGTATGCTGTAGGTTTCAACGACCCTAAATATTTCAGTTCCTGCTTTAAGAAGAAATTCGGACTTTCTCCTACAGAGTATATGATGAAGTATGATGGCTGATTATTACCGGAAAAAGGCTCTATAGGGAATAAACAGCCTTTTTCCGGTAATAATTCTCCCTGTTTCTTTTCTGTTCCTCTTACTTTTGCTGGCAAATAAAACGAATTATCTTTATTTGTTAGACCTTTAAAAAAAGTATTATGAACATGAAAACTCTGACAGAAACCAGTACATTCCGGGTACTGAGCCTATTGCTGTGTCTCTGCTTCTTCATCCCTGCGATGAATGTGAGCGCTTCCAGTCTGCAAGCAGACAAGTTTAAAGTTTCCGGTATTGTAAAAGATGCCACAGGCGAACCGGTCATCGGTGCTAGTGTGGTTGAAAAAGGAACAACCAATGGAACGGTAACTGACTTGGATGGTAATTTTAATCTCTCGGTGGCTTCTAATTCTACTATTGTCATTTCTTTTTATAGGATATTCCGATCAGAATATCGTATTTCGAAAGACAATACGGTGCTGAATGTAAATCTGAAGGAAGATACGGAAATGATTGACGAAGTGGTAGTAGTCGGTTATGGCGTGCAGAAGAAGGAAAATCTGACGGGTTCTGTTGCTGCTGTAAATTTCAAGGATGTAGCTTCTATGCCGGTAGCGAATACTGCCAATATGCTTCAGGGTCGTTTGCCGGGTGTTATGTTGACCAACAATGGTGCCCAGGCCGGTCATGACAGTCCCGAAATCCGTATCCGTGGTGTAGGAACTTTTGAACACAATGATCCGATGGTCTTGATCGATGGAGTGGAAAGCTCGGTAAGCCAGATTGCGGAAATCCCTGCAGATGATATTGAAAGTGTTTCCGTATTGAAGGATGCGGCTTCGGCTTCTATTTATGGTGTACGTGCTGCCAACGGGGTTATTCTGGTGACTACCAAACGGGGCGGTGAGCAGAAACCTACCATTACATATTCCGGTAGTATCGCTTTGCAAGAAGCTACCGTGCTGCCCGATTATGTGAATTCTTATGAATGGGCGAAGATGTATAACGAATGCTGGCCTTCCAAAGCATACACGGATGAAATGTTACAAAAGTTGCAAAACGGATCAGACCCCGATCATTTTGCCAATACCGATTGGGCTAAGGAAATGTTTCGTACAGCAGCCATGCACCAACACCATTTGTCTGTGAATGGTGGTAGTAAAGCGGTACATTACATGATTTCCACTCAGTATTTCCAGCAAGATGGTATCTTGCGTGAGACAGCTAACCAACGTTTCAATTTCCGTTCTAATCTGGATGCGCAGTTGGGTATTGTAAAATTAGGATTGAATCTTTCGGGAAGCCGCCAGAACATTGATGAGCCTACTACCAGTGTTACCGGTGAAGGTTTGATGCGCTACCTTACTTGGTTTACCCGTCCTACTGTTCCTGTACGCTATTCTAACGGACATTATGGATTTTTGGATGGAAATCCCAATATTTCCCAATCCGTATTCAAAAATCCGATTGAAGCTTTGAATATGGGATATAAGGATAACAAGCATTATCGTTTTGATGGTAAATTCTTTGGTGAGATTGACATCATGAAAGGATTGAAATTCCGTTCAAGCCTGGCTTATAAATATTATATGAATGATGTGACTACTTTCAATCCGAAGAATAATGTAAGATACGATGCTGAAGGAAATGCGCTGACCACGGTCGGTACCAATAAACTGACAGATTATCATTATCTGGAAACGACTTATATTAATGAAAATATCCTGACTTATGATTTTTCTGTAGGAAAACATTCGTTCAATCTGTTGGCAGGCCATTCTATCCAGGCTACCCGTTGGGACAAGAATGAGGCGTCCAAGCAGGGATTCGCTACCGATAATATTTATGAAATGGATGGAGGTACTATGAATGACCATGTGACCGGATCAGCGGAAGAGAGTTCCTTGCAGTCATTCTTCGGACGCTTGAATTATAATTACGGAGGCCGTTATCTGTTAGAGATGAATGTCCGTCACGATGGTTCGTCACGTATGCCCAAGGCACATCGTTATGCTACCTTCCCTTCATTTTCGGGTGCATGGATCATGACAAATGAGAAATTTATGGAGAATGTGAAGTTCCTCCACTCATTGAAATTGCGTGGTAGCTGGGGTAAATTTGGGTAATCAGGAAATTGGTAACTATGCTTATGCGGCTACATTGGCGGCTAGTGGCAGTTACTATTTCGGTGATAGCAAACAGATTGGTATGAAGACTGCCAAGATACCTAATGAGAACATTAAATGGGAAACAACTACTATTACAGACTTTGGTTTTGATGCTGCTTTTTGGGGTGGAAAGATCAATGTCACTTTTGACTGGTATGAGAAAAATACCTCGGATATTTTGATGAAACTCGCTATGCCGGGTATTTTCCTGGGATCTTTGGATGCTCCTTATCAGAATGCGGGGAAAGGTCCGTAACCGTGGTTGGGAATTGGCAGCTAACTATTTCGACCCAAAAGGTGATTGGGCATGGCAGGCAGGTTTCTCACTTTCAGGCGTGAAAAATGAGATTACTGATATGAAAGGGGTGGAAGATATAAGTAATAATACGATCAATCGTGAAGGTGAAGCCATCGGCTCTTATTATGGGCTGAAAGCCATCGGTATCTATCGTACCCAGGCAGATTTGGACCGTGTAAATGCGAACGGACAGAAGATTCTGCAAAACAACCAGGAACCGCAATTAGGTGATATCATGTATGAAGATATAGACAATAATGGTAATATAAATGATGCTGACCGTACTATTATCGGAAATCCGTTCCCTAAAATGCAGTATTCTTTCAATCTGGGATTCTCTTATAAAGATTTTGATGTCAATACATTCTGGCAAGGCATTGCAGGTGTATATCGTTATAATTGGGATGAAACTACTATTTCCAACGGTGGAAACAAGACTAGCCGTTGGTTGGACAGATGGTCTGAAAGTAATCCGAATGGAAGCATGCCTCGTTTGGGAGGAACTATTAATAATAACTATTCTTCATTTTGGTTGACAAAAGGTGATTATTTGCGTCTGAAGAATTTGGAAATCGGATATACTTTCAGGCAAAGAGAGTTTTTGACCAAGTTGGGCGTTCAGAGTATCAGACTCTATTTGGCAGGAACTAATTTGCTTACTTTCACTTCCTTGGACGATTATGATCCTGAAAAACTGAGCACAGATTCCCGTAATGATGTGCATCCCAATACAAGAACTTATTCATTTGGTGTTAACGTTAAATTTTAAAAGCAACAACTATGAAATCAATTAATAAATTTATAGGGCTAGCTCTGTTGTCAGGAGCTTTGCTGACTTCTTGCTCTGACAGCTTTTTGCAGAGGGACTCATTGACAGAATCTTCATCCAATACATTTTGGCAGACGCCGGATGATGCTTTGATGGCGTTGGCATCTTGTTATGATGCTTTGCAGAGCAATCAGCTTTATAATTCCGACCAATATTCATTGGGCCCTTTATATATGGATTGTATATCAGATAATGGCGGGCATTTTAATTGGAGTGGCTGGATGGAAGGTTATGATATGGCTATGGGAATTCATACCCCAAGTTCTTCTATTATTGGCAGTTATTGGAAAGATTGCTATGAAGTGATCAGTCGTTGTAATGTGCTGATTGCTAATATTGATAGAGTGGATATGGATGCTTCCCAAAAGGCGATTTATCAGGCTGAGGCAAAGACCATACGTGCATTGATGTATATAAACTTGACTATGACGTATCAGGATGTTCCTTTCCTGACCGCCCCTTTGACCATTGACGAGGCTGAATGTGAAAAGACGGACCGTGCAGCTATTGTGGCTCATATTATGACTGATTTGCAGGATGCGGCTGAAGTACTTCCGCAAAACGCGTCTTCACGGGGACACATCACCAAAGGAGCTGCTCTTTCCCTACTGGGGCGTGTGGCTTTGTATAATGAAAAATGGGATGACGCAATTGCTGCTTATAAGCAGGTGCAAGGTTTGGGATACTCGCTTGATCCGAGTTATGCCAAACTGTTTACTCAAAGTGGAGAAACTTCTCCTGAAATCATTTTTGCAGTCCGTTATGAAGGACCGGGTATGAGTGAAGGTGCTGCTTTTAATGCGCATTGGAATACTCCGCTGGAAGCAATGAATGGTACTATAGATTTGGCGGATGCTTATTATTGCAAAGACGGTAAACCGACTACCGATACGAAGATAGCCGAACTGAACGGTGGGGGTGGCTTGGATGTCAGCAAGCCTAATCCTGCTCATTTTGAGAATCGTGATCCGCGTTTATATAGCACTTTGTTTGTTCCCGGTATGCTTTGGAACGGTAAAGGAGGTATAGATACTTCGGCTTCAAATCCGTATGCCAATGTATATGGCGGAGCTGCCGCTTCTCTGTCTACCGTATATGTTTATAAGTATTTTGATCCTACGGATACTTCTAACTCTTGGGATAATGGACAAGACTTTTATGTGGTGCGTTATGCCGAAGTTTTATTATCTTTGGCGGAGGCGATGGTACAGAAAGGAGGCTATGTTTATAGTGATGTAACTGCTTTGGTTAATGAAGTGCGGCAACGTGCAGATGTGAACATGCCCACAGTAGAGGAAGTGGAAGGCACTTCTCTTTCTAAAGATGAATTGTTGGAAGTCATTAAGCATGAGCGTCGTGTGGAACTGGCTTTTGAAGGTTTGCGTTTGTTTGACCTTTATCGTTGGAAGGAATTGGATAAGGCGGTAGCCAATATAGAGAATGAACGCACTATGTATGGCTTGGCTTATGAAGCACGTAAGTTCAACGGTGAGAGGGATTATGTATGGCCTTTGCCAACTGCCGAACTGGATACTAACAAGAAACTGGTTCAGCACGACTTGTGGAAGTAATGTGGAGTGCAGGTTTTCATCACAGGGTACACGGACTGTCACAAAGAAGTAGGAGGCAAATAACCTTTAAATCAAAAAACTGTGTGAATTTGCGTAATCTGTGGTGAAGCCTGGTTGTTCTGACAACTTCTGGAATAAAATTGATAACTTTTTAAAAACGGAAGAGAAATGAGAAAAACAATGATCCTTCTTTTTTATTTTCCTTCCTGTTGGCAGCATGTTCTGATAGTCCAGTGTGCTATTATCTGGATGCTACCGGCGGTGATGATAATAATAGTGGGTTAGCCCCGGATGAAGCATGGAAAAGTCTGGAAAAGCTACGTGGTGTGAAATTACTGCCGGGCAATAAAGTTTTGTTGAAGCGCGGTGAGGTTTTTAATGGCGAACTTGAAATCACCGGACAGGGTATACCCGAAGATCGTATTTATATAGATGCTTATGGTGATGGTGAACGGAAACCTTGCATTGTGGGATATGATACTTCCTTGTATGCAGCCCGTATCTGTAATTCGGACTATATAACGATGCAGAATTTGGAAATCGTGAATACAGGCAGGCAGCCTCTGCCTTATCGTTCGGGCTTGAAGATAGAGTGTATGGATTATGGCGTATCGCAGAACATTGTTGTCAATAATGTGACTGTACGGGATGTCAATGGTTCGTTGGTAAAAAGAAAAAGGCGGAGGGTGCGGTATTTATATAGTGAATGGCGGTGAAAAAGAAAATTTCAACATTCAATAGGTTAAACCATAGAGAACTGCCATATTTTTGAGATGCACCCGTAATGCTATGATTTGGGCCGCTTATAGCGATCGGCAGAACTGGCATCCCAGCAAGCATACCGTGATACGGGGAAATTTGATAGAGGAAGTACCAGGTGATGGTATTGTACCTATCGGTTGTGACAGTACCTTGATAGAATACAACGTAATGCGTGATTGTCCTGATATGCTTCCTGACACAGAGGCGGCGGCAGGTATTTGGCCGTGGAGTTGTGATAATACTTTGGTGCAATTCAATGAGGTAAGTGGTCATAAGGCTCCGTGGGATGCACAGGGGTTTGATTCGGACTGGAATTGCCGGGGAACGGTCATTCAGTATAATTATAGTCATGATAACTATGGTGGCTTGGTATTGGTTTGCAATGACGGCACGGCCGACGCATCTTTTAATGTAGGTAACTTGGGCACTATAGTCCGTTACAATGTGAGTATAGGTGACGGAGTGCGGCCTGAACCGACTCGTGCCGGGATGTTCTCACCGGCTGTTCATCTGGCAGGTCCTGTAAAGGATAGTCGCATTACCCGTAACATTATTCATGTGACCCGTAAACCTGCGGCTGATATCGACCGTACTATGATTACTTTGGATTCATGGGGCGGATATCCGGATAGTACATTTATTAGTGGGAATATTTTTTATGCTCCCGAATCCAGCAGATTCCAGTTGACAGAATCTACACATAATTTCTTTGAAGGCAATTATTACCTTGGTCGGTTCGAGAAATTACCTGAAGATGGTAAAGCCTGCCAATCAGCTGAAATTTATCAGCAGGAAGTATTGGCAAAGGATGAAAACGGTTATCAGGGCTTGGCTTTGTTGATGGATACGGTGGAAGTGACCGGAGTAAAAGGAGTTTTTGTCAATAAGGAAGCCATTGAGAATTTCTTTAGCCGGTTAGAGAAATAAGTAAATAATAGCTGTAATTTAATCAGGGGGGCAAAACTAAAATGACCTGATCATATAGCACGATAGGTTGTTTTAGTTTTGACATCCCCCCTTTTTTATTTATGGCTCATTCTTTCTTCTTTAGATCCATTTCTCCGGAGAAAGAAATAGATTGTCTGTTTGTGGGGGTGACCTGTATGTTACTGCTGCCATTGGGATAAATGATGATATTGTAAAGGTAATTGTCTTCCTCGTTCCGTACTTTTAGTGTGATTTTAGCATTCCCCTTTTTGCTATATGCTGAAGTATATTCTGATAAAGGAGCACTAAAATTTAATCCTTTTCCACCTCCGTAAGGAACGTTATACGCCACTCCGAAATAAGGCAGATAGGAATAAACCGAATCGTTTCTTATTTCTAAAGAATAATCGGAAGTCAGGTGTTTGCTGCCTCCTTTCATAGGCATTACCCGTCCACATTGATTTTGTATGTCTTTGCGTCAACAGCTTCGCGTACTGCTTGTTCTCTTTGTTGTTTCTTCTCTTTCTTGTTCTGAGCCGTTATAGGTATCATACTGCCTGATAGAAGGAGACTTGCCAAAAGGAATAATTTATTTGCTTTCATATCTCTCTGTAGGTTTAGTGAATCTGTCTTTGCCAAAGATAGCCAAAAAAGAATACTCATTGTTCTGAAAAAAACATAAGATAATCAAACTGTCAATGAGTTAAGTACGCGATTTATCTTTTGAGTCCCGATAATAAAAAAGATGATTTGTCCCCATGCGGAGTCAAATCATCTTTAAAATCTCCCCATTAGGGGAAGACTATAAAATATTATTTGGGTAGATTAAAAGCCACACTCATTTCTTTCATCTGTTCCTGACTCATACCGTCCGGCTCAAATCCCATATTTTTGGCAGCGATGTAAATTAATGCGGATTTATTTAAAACATCAATTTGGTCGAATGCGGCCATTACGTCACAGTCAACGGCAAAAATGCCGTGTTTTTCCCACATAACGACATCATAATCGGCTAGTTCCTTGATGGTTGCATCGGCTAATTCTACAGAACTAGGCAATTGATAAGGAATCATGCCCAGGCCACGCGGACAGAATGCTTTTGTTTCAGGAATCATACTCCATAACAGGTTGGTTGCCACATCTTTTTCCATGAACTTTTTGTTGTGAGACAGGGCAATCAGTTCGATGGGGTGTGTATGCACGGATGCTTTGTAAGGAGAACCTATGCTGATGAGGTAATTGTGTACGCTCAGGTGGGAGGGAACTTCCGAAGTAGGTTGAACCGGTTTGTCGGCAATGATGACATAGCTGGCACAGTCATCCAAAATACGGATGACAGAACCGTTGTCCATAGGCCAACGCGCCAAATCCCGCATACGCATATTGGTTCCTTTGCAATAAAAATAACAGCCTTTCAAGTGAGGCAGTGTTACACCGATTTGTTTTACTTCGCTGATAGCGGGCATCTGACGGATTTCATCGTCTACATACTCGGTGATATTGACGGTGATATTACCTCCGTTACGTTCGGCCCATCCTTTTTGCCACAAATATCCGGCTACTTCGGCTACTTTATTCCCCTCTTTGGCCAATTCAGGGCGATTGTCTAAGATTGATTTCATATCTTTTTTATTTGATTGTTCATAGGATATTGTTATTCATCTTTTTTTCATTCTGAATAACAGTATGCTACAAATATAGTAATTCTTTTTAAAATAAATTAGGAAATACGAGAGAAAAGATAAGAACTACCAGTCCGGTTATCAGAACAGTGATAGTCCGGGTAGATACGCCTTTCCATTCTTTTAATAAAATACCCCATACGTTACTGAAAGTAACATTCAAAGCCATCAATATACACCATGAGAAAGCTAGCAGTACAGGACTTCCGGTCAGGAAACTTTTACCCATTTCCAGTCCGAAGAATTGCATATACCACAGTACTCCTGCCAAGGCACAGAATATCAAGTTATTTCCCCATACATTGCTTTTGGCATAATCACTCATGGTTTTGTTGGCTATATTTTGTTGCAGACAGTAAACCGCATTAGTCAGGAAACCGCCTAATGTTACCAGGAAGATTACGGGAAGTCCCGCATAAAGCCCTTCTACGCCTCCAGCTAACGCAGCTTCCTTGATGGGAGTTCCTGCATCGAGTCCTAAAGCGAAACAGGCACTCATCACACCTGCCAGTAGGGCTACCAACAGTCCTTTGGTCAGAGCGAAATCTTTTACTGCCGCGCGTTTTTCTTCTTCGCTCATGTTTTTGGCGCGAAGACTGCCGGCATATCCTATAATGGCAATACCCGACAAAGTGATACATACTCCCAGTAAAAGAATAAGTCCGTTTCCTTCAAACAGGTTGGTTCCGGCAAAAATGGCGGGAAAAAGTGTGCCGAATCCGGCACAGGTGCCCAGTGCGATACTTTGTCCTAAGGCCACTCCCAGATAACGCATGGAAAGACCGAAGGTGAGACCGCCTACTCCCCATAATATACCATAAAAAGATGCTCATCGGAGCACCTCCTGTTCCCCAAAGGTCAAATAAACTGCTTCCTTGAGGGATACCTAGCAACGCGCCCAATAGTGGGAACACCAACCAGGCAAATACACCTTGTATCAGCCAAAAACTTTCCCAACTCCATTCTTTCACTTTTTTTATAGGTACGTATGAACTGGATTGGCAGAAGCTTCCTATAGCGATAATGATTAATCCGATAATGATTTCCATTGTTTATATTCTTTAAGGCTACAACTATGTTCCCGGTAGGGGCAGCACTTGAGGCCGCCCCCTACGGAAGACAATCTTGTAGTTGGATATTGATTAGCGTTTCGAAGTGACTTCTGCTTCGTATTTCTCTACTTCTGCAATGAACTCTTCGCCTACGGGTACATTGTTCTTCAAGCAGAACATATCCCATACAGCATTCCAAGGCAAAGCTTTTTCTTCTTCGAGCAGAGCCAGACGTTGGAAGCCTTGTCCGTTTGCTTCGTATTCGCGCAGTTTGGCAATCGGTTCCAATAAAGCGCGTACCATACATTTTTGAGCCGCGCGGCTGCCTATAACGTATGCACCAATGCGGTTGATGGAAGCATCGAAGTAGTCAAGTCCATAGTGTACACGATCCAAGGCGTTGCAACGAACGATTTCGCTGAACAAATCCATAGTCGGGTCGTCCATGATGGTTACATGGTCTGAGTCCCAACGTACGGGGCGGCTTACGTGCAGCATCAGTTCGGGAACATACAACAATAAAGAAGAAACTTTGTCTGCAACACTTTCTGTCGGGTGGAAGTGCCCGGTATCCAAGGTAATCATCTTGTTGTTCTTGGCGCCATAGCCGATATAGAAATCATTAGAACCTACTGTATAGCTTTCCAGTCCGATACCGAATACTTTTGATTCGATACAGTCTTTCATGTTCTTATATTCTGTTGCGAAAATCTGATCCAGAGAGTCTTTCAACAAAGCACGGTATTTCATGCGGTTTACAGTGATGTCTTTGCTGCCATCGTGTACCCACAGGTTCATGATACAAGGATCGCCCTGGGCTTTACCCATCTCTTCGGCTACGGCACGACAACGTTTGGTGTGCTCAATCCAGAAGTTGCGGATACCTTCATCGGGATTTGATAAAGACAAGTCACCGCTTTTAGGGATGAGAGAATGAAGTAGAGTTGAAATCCAGTTTCATGTTGTTTTCCTTACCCCATTCAATCCAACTTTTGAAATGTTCGGGTTCTACTTCGTCACGATCTACGACTTTTCCTTGAAAGTCGCCATAAATTTCGTGCAGATTCAAACGGTGAGTACCTGGTATATATGAAGCTGCTTTCAGAATGTCTGCACGTAGTTCGTCGATGTTGCGGGCTTTGCCGGGATAGTTACCTGTAGCCTGGATACCACCGGTCAATGAACCTGCCTGAACTTCGAAGCCGGTTACATCATCTGCTTGCCAGCAATGCAGTGACAGATGGAAATTCTGCATGGTTTCCATTACTTTTTCTGTGTCGACACCTACAGCGGCATAACGTTCTTTTGCGATCTCATACGCTTTATTAATCAATTCTTCTTTCATGATATTATTTGTTTATTTAATGAATAAATTTCAAGGTGAATATTAAATATCTTCTCTATAATGAGCTAAATACTTCTTATATGCTTCTTCCCATTCTTCTGCTTGCTGGGGTTCAAAAAAAGAAACGGTTTCTATGGAAGTGCTGATTAGTTGGCGCATAGCCGCGATATCGCTTACCAGCCCGTTGGCTTTTGCCTGTAACATAATGTTACCGATAGCTGTCCCTTCACTGGGACCTGCTATGACAGGTACGCCCACTGCATTGCAAGTGAACTGGTTTAACAGATTGTTTCGTGAGCCTCCACCGATAATGTGCAGCTTTTCGATGGGGAACGGGGCCATTTGTTGCAAATAGCCGAATACTTGTTTGTAGCGCAGGGCAAGACTGTCGAATATGCAACGGGTGATTTCGCCATAACTCTGTGGTACAGGTTGGTTGGTTTCTTTGCAATAATGTCCGATGGCTTGAATCATAGATGTCGGATTGGAGAAGCAGGGGGCATCGGGATTGATGAGACTGCGGAAAGCGGGAACTGTCAGAGCGGCATCTATCAGTTCTGTGTAAGAATAGTTGTTGGTTGCTTCCCATTCTTTGCGGCAACGCTCCAACAGCCACATGCCACAGATGTTTTTCAGGAACCGGGTAGTTCCTTCCACACCTCCTTCATTGGTGAAGTTCTGTTCAAAGCTTTCCTTATTTATAATGGCATCTTTCACTTCAATTCCCATCAAGCTCCACGTGCCGGAACTCAGATAAGCGAATCTTTCGTTTTGTGCTGGTACGGCAGCCACGGCTGAACCTGTGTCATGACCGGCAACGGCAATGACTGGAATAGCTCCCAGACCTGTGATTTTCTGCACTTCTTCTGTCAGTACTCCGATAGGCTCTCCCGGGAAAACGAAACGGCCGAACTGTTCTTCCTTGATATCTGCTACATCCAGCAGTTCCTTTTCGAAAGCGTTTGGTGCGTGGATTCAACATCTGGGAAGTAGAAGCGATGGTATATTCTGTTACCATTTTACCGGTCAGCATATAGCTTAAGGCATCCGGCATAAACAGTATTTTATCGGCTGCTTCCAAGGCCGAGCAATGATTGCGGTGGAGTGTTGACAATTGGAACAAGGAATTGAAATTCATAATTTGAATTCCAGTGATGTCATATACTCGTTCACGGGGAATATGGGTAAAATATTCTTCAGGTGCACCTGTTGTGTGAGGGTCGCGGTAGCAATAAGGATTGCGGAGTAACTCTCCGTCTTTGCCCACGAATACGAAATCCACCCCCCAAGTATCGATACCGATGGACCGGATAGGCAGATTGTCTTTGGCTACCACTTTCAGTCCCCTGATAATTTCATTGTATAAGGCGTAAATATCCCAATAACAATGTCCTCCGGTTTCTATAATATGATTAGGGAAACGAGTCAGTTCTTTCAACTCCATTTTGCCTTCTCCCAGGCAACCTAAGATGGTACGTCCACTGGTGGCACCCAGGTCTACCGCAAAGAAATAAGTGTGTTCCATGCCTTTATTTTTGATTTTAAGGAATTAATAGTGATGCAAAAATAGTTTATTCCCCGAAAGTCGTCCTTGTTTTTTTGATATTATAACTGTTGGATTTGGTTGTACCTGTCGTAAAACATAATATTACTGTCTTTTTTTAAGAAGATCGCATTGAAAAGAAGAATTTGGTATGATTTTGGTTTACTCTTGGGATGATGGATAAGAGCTTTATTGAAAATATGCATAAAGTCGCAAAAATATTCTCTTTTTTGTATCTATATTCCCGAATATTCTGTAATTTTGCAGCCGAATCAGAATAATTATGCAGTATGAAGAGCAAGAATAGCAGACTTGATGCCATTAAGATTATTATTTCGAGCAAGGAAGTAGGTAGCCAGGAAGAGTTGTTGCAGGAATTGGCGAAAGAAGGATTCCAATTGACCCAAGCTACTTTGTCTCGTGACTTGAAGCAGTTGAAAGTGGCGAAAGCAGCCAGTATGAACGGAAATTATGTATATGTATTGCCAAACAATACCATGTACAAACGTATGACTGAGCAACATTCGGCCAGTGAGATGTTGATGCATAATGGATTTATTTCCATTGAATTTTCGGCTAATCTGGCAGTAATCAAGACTCGTCCCGGATATGCTAGTAGTTTGGCTTATGATATTGATAACCGGAACTTTGATGAAATATTGGGAACTATTGCTGGTGATGATACTATTATGCTTGTCATTCGTGAAGGCTGCACAAGAGCGGGAGTGAAGAATGCGCTTTCATTGATTATACCGAATATACAATAAAATAATATAGATAAAAAAGGAAATGGATGCTAAACAAGTGGATGTGATGGTGGCAGATGCCTCACATGAAGTTTACGTTGATAAAATTTTAGATACTATTAGAGAGGCGGCTAAGGTACGCGGAACAGGCATTGCAGAACGCACACATGAATATGTGACTACAAAGATGAAAGAAGGAAAGGCGATTATTGCCTTATGTGGAGAGGATTTTGCAGGATTTACCTATATTGAGTCATGGGGAAACAAGCAATATGTAGCAACTTCGGGATTGATTGTGCATCCCAATTATCGTGGGATGGGTTTGGCCAAGCGTATAAAGGCGGCTTCGTTCCGATTGGCACGTCTGCGATGGCCTAAAGCGAAGATATTCAGTCTGACCAGTGGTGCGGCGGTAATGAAAATGAATACAGAACTGGGATATGTTCCTGTAACTTTCAATGAACTGACTGATGATGAGGCCTTTTGGAAAGGTTGTGAAGGCTGTATCAATCACGATATATTAGTGGCAAAGAACCGTAAGTTCTGTATTTGTACAGCCATGCTTTACGATCCGGCTTTGCACGAAGAAGACACTATTTAATAAATTAAAAATTAAGAATTAAAAATTAAAAATTAAAAATTAAAAGATGGCTGCGCGTTCATGTACTTATTTCTCAGTTTTCAATTTTTAATTCTCAATTAAAATAATATCATTATGGAAGAAAAAAAGAAAAAAGTAGTAGTAGCATTCAGCGGGGGGCTTGATACCTCTTTCACTGTAATGTATCTGGCTAAGGAAAAAGGGTATGAAGTGTATGCTGCTTGTGCAAACACGGGTGGTTTCAGTGAGGAGCAGCTGAAGCAGAACGAAGAGAACGCTTACAAACTGGGTGCTGTGAAGTATGTGACATTGGATGTGACCCGGGAATACTATGAGAAGAGCTTGAAATATATGGTATTCGGTAATGTGCTCCGTAATGGTACTTATCCTATTTCTGTAAGTTCTGAACGTATCTTCCAAGGGTTGGCCATAGCACGTTATGCTAATGAAATAGGTGCGGATGCTATCGCACACGGCTCGACTGGTGCGGGTAATGACCAGATTCGTTTCGATATGACTTTTTTGGTACTGGCTCCGGGAGTTGAGATCATTACATTGACGGCCGTGACATGGCATTAAGCCGTCAGCAGGAAATTGATTATTTGAATGAACATGGTTTTGCCGCTGACTTTACAAAATTGAAATATTCTTATAATGTAGGTCTTTGGGGAACTTCTATCTGCGGTGGGGAAATATTGGACTCTGCGCAGGGTTTGCCCGAAAGTGCTTATTTAAAACAGGTGACCAAGGAAGGAAGCGAACAACTTCGTCTTACATTTGAAAAAGGTGAACTGAAAGCTGTTAATGACGAGAAGTTTGATGATCCTATCAAGGCTATTCAGAAGGTGGAAGAAATCGGTGCAGCATACGGTATCGGCCGTGACATGCATGTGGGAGATACGATCATCGGCATCAAAGGACGTGTAGGATTTGAAGCAGCCGCTCCAATGCTGATTATCGGCGCTCATCGCTTCCTCGAAAAATATACGCTTAGCAAATGGCAGCAATACTGGAAAGACCAGGTTGCCAATTGGTACGGAATGTTCCTCCACGAAAGCCAGTATCTCGAACCGGTTATGCGCGATATTGAGGCAATGTTGCAGGAGTCACAGCGTAATGTAAATGGTACAGCTATCTTGGAACTCCGTCCGCTTTCATTCTCTACTGTGGGTGTTGAATCGAAAGACGACCTGGTGAAGACCAAATTCGGTGAATACGGTGAAATGCAGAAGGGATGGACAGCAGAAGATGCCAAAGGCTTTATCAAAGTGACTTCTACACCTTTGCGTGTGTATTATAATAACCACAAGGACGAAGAAATTTAATAAGTATGATTAAAGCAGGAATTATCGGTGGGGCAGGTTATACGGCGGGCGAATTGATTCGTCTGCTGATTAATCACCCTGATGTAGACATAAAGTTTATAAATAGCAGCAGTAACGCCGGCAATAAGATTACCGACGTACATGAGGGACTCTATGGTGAAACGGATTTGGTTTTTACCGACGAACTTCCTCTGGATGAGATTGATGTATTGTTCTTCTGTACGGCTCATGGAGATACAAAGAAGTTTATGGATAGTCACAATGTACCCGAGGATTTGAAAATCATAGACCTCAGTATGGACTACCGTATCAAGAGTGATGACCATGACTTCATCTATGGTTTGCCGGAACTGAACCGTCGTGCTATCTGCCATAGCAAGCACGTGGCCAATCCGGGATGTTTTGCCACTTGTATTCAATTGGGTTTATTGCCGTTAGCCAAACATCTGTTACTGAACGAGGATGTAATGGTAAATGCCATTACCGGAAGTACAGGGGCAGGGGTGAAACCGGGTGCTACCAGCCATTTCAGCTGGCGTAATAATAATATGAGCATCTATAAACCGTTTTCTCATCAGCATGTTCCCGAAATCAAGCAATCATTGAAACAGTTGCAAAACAGCTTTAATGCTGAAATAGATTTTATTCCTTACCGGGGTGATTTCCCGCGTGGTATCTTTGCTACTCTGGTAGTCAAATGCAAGGTGGAACTGGAAGAACTGGTGAAGATGTATCAAGACTATTATGCCGAGGATTCTTTCGTTCATATTGTAGACAAAAATATAGATTTGAAGCAGGTGGTGAACACCAACAAGTGTTTGATTCATTTGGAGAAACATGGCGATAAGCTGCTGGTTATCTCTTGCATTGACAACTTGTTGAAGGGGGCAAGCGGACAAGCGGTCCATAATATGAATCTCATGTTCAATCTGGAAGAAACCGTAGGGCTGAGGTTGAAACCGTCTGCTTTTTAATAAAGAAGAGTTTATGAAATTATTTGATGTATATCCTCTTTTTGACATAAACATTGTCAAAGGAAAAGGTTGTCATGTATGGGATGATCAAGGTACGGAATACCTTGATTTGTATGGTGGTCATGCGGTTATTTCTATCGGTCACGCACATCCATATTATGTGGAAATGATAAGCAAGCAGGTTGCACAGTTGGGATTTTATTCCAATTCGGTGGTTAACAAGCTACAGCAGGAAGTGGCAGACCGTTTAGGGAAACTTTCGGGTTATGATGATTATCAATTGTTTTTGATAAACAGTGGAGCTGAAGCTAATGAAAATGCGTTGAAACTGGCTTCTTTTTACAATGGTCGCAACCGTGTGCTTTCTTTTTGCAAAGCATTTCATGGACGTACTTCACTGGCAGTGGAGGTAACCCACAATCCGAAAATTATAGCCCCAATCAATGACAATGGGCATGTGACTTATCTGCCTTTGAACGATATAGAAGCAGCTAAAGCGGAATTGGCAAAAGGAGATGTCTGTGCGGTGATTATTGAAGGTATTCAAGGAGTAGGCGGTATTCAGGTTCCGGAAGTGAAATTCTTGAAAGAACTGAGTAAGGCTTGCGAAGAAGTGGATGCAGTACTTGTTTTGGATGAAATACAATCCGGCTACGGGCGTAGCGGTAAATTTTTTGCTCACCAACATGCAGGTATCCGTCCCGATATGATTACGGTTGCAAAGGGGATTGGCAATGGCTTTCCGATGGCTGGTGTCCTGATCAGTCCGAAATTCAAGCCGGTATATGGACAATTGGGAACCACTTTTGGTGGTAACCACCTAGCTTGTGCTGCTGCTATCGCGGTGCTGGATGTTATGAAAGGTGAGAACCTGGTAGAGAATGCTGCCAAGGTAGGTGCTCATCTGCTGAAAGAATTGAAACAATTCCCACAGATTAAAGAGGTGCGTGGCGAAGGTTTGATGATCGGTATGGAATTTGACGAACCGATTAAGGAACTGCGTCAGCGTCTGCTGTTCGAACAGAAAGTATTTACCGGAGTCAGTGGTACGAATGTAATCCGTCTGCTCCCGCCTTTGTGTCTGACTATGGCTGAGGCTGATGAATTTATTGAACGCTTTCGTAAAGTGTTGGTATAAGCTGGAGATTCAAGAGGGATAATAATCAGCGAAAGAAAATAAGGTCTCGTCAGGAAACATTTCGGTTCCGGCGAGACTTTTTGATTTCATCTTCTTCAAAGTAATTTTATTTTTTAGCTTTTCATAATACGTTCTTCTCCTTTTTTCCCTTATCTTTGTAGCTATAGACTTAATCTTTAATAATATGAAAGTAGCAATTATTGGTGCGGGAAATATGGGAGGGGCCATTGCTCGCGGCCTTGCCCAAGGCACTATCATTCCAGCGAGTGATGTAACAGTAGCCGATCCGTTCAGCGGAAGTCTGGAAACTCTACAGGCGGATTATCCGGAGATTAATGTGACAACGGAAAATCCGAAAGCGATAAAGGATGCCGATATCGTTATTCTGGCTGTAAAGCCGTGGTTGATAGACCAAGTGTTGAGTGTGGTTCATTTGACTCCCCGGCAAGTATTGGTTTCTATTGCAGGTGGTGTAACTTTCGAACAGCTGGTAAAGAGTGTAGGTCCGGAACAGACCATATTCCGTTTGATTCCCAATACTGCTATTTCTCAGTTGGAAAGTATGACTTTGATATCCAGTCGTAACGCCAGTAAGGAACAAGAACAACTGATGCTGGATATCTTTAATGAATTAGGATTGGCTATGCTTATTCCTGAAAGTCAGATGGCTGCTACTACGGCTTTGACTTCATGTGGTATCGCATATGTCTTGAAATATATTCAGGCAGCTATGCAGGCAGGTATTGAATTGGGGATCTATCCGAAAGATGCACAGAAAATGGTTGCCCAGTCTGTGAAAGGAGCCGCTTCCTTGATATTGAATAATGATACTCATCCCAGTGTGGAAATAGATAAGGTGTGTACGCCCGGTGGTATGACTATCAAGGGGATTAATGAATTGGATCACGAAGGGTTTGACTCAGCGATCATTAAAGCAATGAAGGCTTGTCTGAAATAGAAGCAACCTCATGGAAATGACGTGGATAACACGGTTCTCGTTTTTGTGTATTGTGTTATCTACGTTTTTATAGAAGGTACTTTTGCAGGTTTAGTATAAAAAATATGCTCACTTTTTTTTGTTTCCGATTTCATATTTCATGTTATCTTTGCTATACAAGGATCAGATCTAATGTGAAAAGAAATATGATAAACACAGAATTGTTCAAAGAAGTGTCACCTTTGTCGGCCAAGGATTGCTTTATTTTGATAGAGCGTCAGAAATCGAATTTTAATTTTCCTATACATATACATCCCGAATATGAACTGAACTATATTGAGAATGCAAAAGGCGCACAACGCATTGTGGGAGACTCCATAGAAGAAATAGAAGAAGAGGAACTGGTGCTGGTCACCAATCCTCAATTGGAACATGCTTGGAGGGATTATAACAACAAGCCGCAGAATATCCATGAAATAACCATTCAGTTTCATTCCGATCTGCTTTCCGACCAGATTCTGAACAGGAACCAGATGATCAGCATTCGGGAACTTTTCCACCGTGCCCGTAAAGGAATCGTGTTCAGCAGGGAGACTATCGCAAAAGTCCGCCCGTTGTTGAAAACGCTGTCTTGCGAGAACGATAGTTTCTATTCCTTGATAAAACTGCTTGTTATTCTTCGCATGAATTATCATTGGACAAAGGGATGCGTGAGCTGTCAACCGGGCAGTTTGCCATTAACTCTGTTTCCAAAGAGCATACTAACGAGAAGTTGAACAAGGTGCTGGATTATGTTCATTTTCATTTTTCGGAAGTGATCCGTCTTGCAGATGTGGCTAAAATGGTAAATATGAGCGAGGCCTCATTCTGTCGTTTTATCAAACAGCATACTTCCAAAAGTTTTATCGATTTCCTTACTGATATCCGCTTGGGGGCCGCTTCACGTGCTTTGGTTGATTCTTCCTTGTCAATAGCTGAAATAGGATATGATTGTGGCTTTAATAATCTATCCAATTTCAACCGTATCTTTAAAAAGAAAAAAGGAGTGACTCCTAAAGAGTTCCGTGATAATTATCGTAAGAACAAGACTATCATTTAAAAGGTTCGGCCGGAACTTTCTCATGGACTTGCCTGATTTTGACAGCACTAAAAGAAAACGGATTTTCTGAAAGTTCGGGGATGTTGTAGGATTTGAATGCCTGGAAATAATGTTCCGTGTCTTTTTTGCGGTACTACGAACGGCTTGTAAGTTGTTTTTTCTTTATTCGGATAGCCAGAACAAGGCTTCTCATATTGACGGTCTCTATTTTGATAAAATATCATAAGTATATGTTCGGATAGTATTGGTTTGTCTGTCGGTAAATTTCCATCTTTGCCTTTGGGTTACAACCTGGTAAAACTTTGAATACTAACCTTAAAAAAGACAAGTGTCATGAAAAAGCTATCTTACCTTTTTGCCGTGGCGGCTTCCGCCGCTTGCCTCTGTGCCTGTACCGATGTTACCGATGTTCTTCCGGCAGAACAAATCCCGGCCGATGCACGTAGTACCTTGGGGGCCGACGTAGTTCTTCAGTGGAACAACGAAGAACAAACCATCGATGGTTTTGGTGTGGCGCAGGCCGGCTGGTCCGACTATCTTTATGCCCACCGCAAGCGTCAGGAGATTATGGATGTGATGTTCGGACAGGACGGGCTTCGCCTCAGTATCCTCAGGGGCGAGGTATTCCCCCATTACGATGAAACCACGTTTAATATGGACGAGGATATCAATCTGTCTTTGGACGATCCTTTTTTCGATATTGATTTCAACCGTGATGAGAATCGTGTTGCCGAAGGCATCGCACAGCGCAACGGACAGTTGTGGATCATGAAAAAAGCGAAGCAGGAATACGGTGTGGACAAACTCATCTTTTCCGTTTGGTCTGCTCCGGCTTATATGAAAAGCAACGGCAGTACCTCGCAAGGTTTTTTGAAACGCGGCAGCTACCAGGCCTTTGCCGACTATCTTTCCAATTTCTGTGATGCCTACACAGCGGCAGGTCTGCCTGTCTATGCCATCTCTCCGGCCAACGAGCCCGAGTATGCGGCAAGCTGGAACTCATGCCTCTGGCTTCCCGGTACCACTACGCTGGGACCGTTCATTGTGAATAACTTAGGTCCCAAGTTGCGACAGACCCATCCCGAAACCCGGATTATCTTTGGCGAGAATGCCCAGTGGTCTGCCATTCTGGGCTTTATCATGGGCAGTAAAAATTATGTGCGCGACATTCTGAACCTGAATCCTAAAATCACCAACTTTCCCGTCATTGCCGCCGGACACGGCTATGTGGATCCTGTGACCGGGAAAGATCCTGCCATTGAACCGTTCAGCAAAGCCGAATCGAAGGGAATTCCCGTGTGGTTGACCGAAATCAGCGATCCTACGGAAAGTTATGATGCTACCATGACCAGTGGCTTGAAATGGGCGAAGAAGTTCCATCGTTTCTTGTGTGAGGCCAATACCGGCGCTATTGTGTGGTGGGCAGGTGCTATACCGGATGGCGGAACCACCGAGGGGGCTGATTAACATTGAAAAAAAACCGCGTGGACTATGAAGTGACCAAGCGTTGCGAGGTGTTCGGCAACTTCTCCCGTTACATCCCTGTAGGAAGCAAGCGCATCTCGGCGCAATATGATTTCGAACAAGGCTATATGGTGTCTGGCTATAAATATGGTGACAACGGTTACACGGTTGTAGCCATCAACCCTGCGGATCATGAAGTAGTTATTTCGTTGGCTCTTGAAAGCGCTCAGGTTTCCGGTGCTTTGCAAGGCTATGTCACCGATGACACCCGTAAATGGGAGCTGGTGGAAGCTGTTCAACCTGCCGATGGTGTCTATACCTTGACATTGCCGGCCCGTAGCGTGGTTTCCTATACCGGAACTGTGTTGAGTAGTTCGTCTTTGTAACGTTGATTCTGTTTTTATTTCTACGCTGCAATAGTTTTTTGTTCCGTCATTGTATTGCGCTGATAAACAGTAATATGCGGTGACGGAATTTCCTGTATCCCCACGAAGTACTTTTTCGTTTTTTCCTTGCAGAAGCCGGTTCGTCGGATATCGGTTTCCATGTCGGGTACGTAATCTTTATATATGTACGGCAGTATCCGTGCAAGGGGATGGGAGTTTCCATGCAAGAAGACTGCATCATTTGTTTGCACCACTCGGCTGAACGTGCCTTTTCACTCAAGTGAAGTGCCGTTGCCACCTCTGTGAAACGGTTTGCTTCACCAAGGTGAAGCAATAAAGTCATAAGACTGTTTTCACGGTTGCATCCTGTTGATAAAAATACATCTATTGAAGTTTTGTCATTTTGTGTGTGGCGGTTGTTGTGTTGTACATTGATGAACGATACCGCCGCTTACCTACCGGTTGAGAGCCTTTATGGATGTTTTTTCACAGTAATTGGTTGATAATTAGAAGAATACTGTGTAGGAAAAATTTTATATTTCACGTTCAATTCAGATGTGTTTTCCATTGTCTTGAAGAATTTTTTTTTTGATATTGATAAGATTTCATTGTTTAATGCTTGAATTGTATTTGTTCCTGCTTGCTTGAATTGCCATCTTTGCAATGTTAATTTTTTAATTCAAATAACTATGAAAACAAAGACATTCTTAATTTCAGCTGCTATTCTTCCATCCATGGGGCATTACCGTTGTTTGCGAAAGCAATAACGTGTTGGAAATCTATTTTTAGTTAATTTTACAGCAATATTTTTTAATTAAACTCTAATACATTATTTATGAAACAAATTGCATTTACATGGTTGCTGTGCATACTTAGTATATGTGCCTATGCTCAGCAAATTACTGTTACCGGAACAGTGACGGATGCGGAGAATAATCCGTTGATTGGTGCGGCTGTTGTTGTAGTAGGAACTACGGATGGCGTGATTACCGATTTTGATGGCAAATATACCATTTAAGGCCGCTTCCGGTCAGTCTTTGAATTTCTCTTATGTAGGTTATCAGGAGCAAACTGTTTAAAGGTTGATGGCCGCAGTGTGATTAATGAAATTGTCGGAAGGTGAATTGTTGGACGAGGTGGTGGTTATCGGTTGCAGTACAGTGAAGAAAAAGCCATTTGACAGGTGCGGTCTTCTGTTTCCAGTGAAGAGTTACGGCAAATGTTCAACGTAGTGCTTCAAGCTGCTTTCTGCTGAAGAAGAGTTGCCGGTAAAGCGATTGCCGGCTGCCAACGGTCGCCGGGCGTTTGCCTGCCACGAGTCAAATCGCTGATTGACTTCTGCGCGGCAGATACCGGCCGCGGCGATCCGCCGACATTCAGTCTGGCCGAAGCGGCGTTATTGAAAGATGCTTCTGGCTGTCGCTGGCTTGGTGAATGCCCTCGTGCCGCTACGAAAGCCAGGCTGGTCATCAGTGGTTGCCGTTCTAACAGTGATGCTCTACAGGGGAAGTTCGTATAAGCCGTCAAAATACATTAAATTTAAACGCTTTCATGATTTGGGCGTAAAGCGTCACCGGCGTTCGGCAGAAGGGCGAATTGAATGAGGTGCTGAAACACTGCAGGAAAGCGAACTTAACCGCCATGGTGAGTAAGTTTAGCCGAATGTATCTGGGAAAGGAAACAAGACTTTGACCCAAGCATCTGTCAACAAGTTATTCAACTGTGATGAAGCCGGTAAATTACCATCGGTTATGAGGCCGAACACCGTGCTAAGAATACTTTTTCTTTTTTCTGGCCAATCATTTGCGCGGGGACTACAAGACAGATGAAATTCAGCAGCAATGAAGATGTTTCATATACCTCCGCTCTGACAGCTGTGTGCCCAAGCGGGAACGTGGCGGCGAAGATTTACCAAATTGAACGCACCAGAGAGAGTGACCCCGAAAGCGATGAATAGACATTTTGGCCGACTCCGGCTGGCGCCTAGCGATTTGCCTTTGAAAGGATTGAGCCTGCAATCTGGTCAGTATAAAACAAATATACAAGACGTGGTCACTATGCCTTTTCCGGCAGTTCTCTCTATTATTTAATAAAGCTCCCATTTCCTACAAAAGAAGCGGAATTGTCGGAAAGTGACTGGGAGAACGATTGGTTGATTGAAAATACAATCAATTCATGATAATACGTTTGGCAATCATATTGTTTCGTTTTGTGGGCTTGGTCTGCCCAGCGTAAATGGTTAAAGTGCTCCCTCGGTGCTGTCGTGATTGACGGTTCATTTCGCCGCCAAACACATCGGTCACAAAATGATTTCAGATGTATTCAGCGTCGATCGTTAAGTATGTTGTTCTGGGACGTTCCTTCCAACGGTAGTATGGAAATGGGCAATATTCCCGTCTGTATCTTAGTTGAATGAAGATTTCTTTTCGGAAAACATCGGCGTGAAACCAGCGAAATTGAAAATTCAGCAGTTGTATTGGCAATTTGAGCGGCATATTGCGCAATTATGCCGCGTCTGTTGCGCCGAGGAAAAGGTATGAATAATATGATGGGTGTGGCTGGCGAAGGTGCGCTACTGGTGGTGAAATGATTCTCACCGCGAATGCGTACTTTGGGAAAAAGTTATTTGAATATCTCGGAATTTGGTTAATGGCTTTCGAACAAGTTCAAAAAGCGATTTATTTATTCGGGTGAAACAGAAAGATGCGGTTGCCGGTTCATGCCGTCTTGAGTTTACGAGGGGGAACTTTATGCAAATGCAGGTACAGCAGAAACAAAGCGGATTTGAAACCTCGGGCTTCGAATCACCGTAATAAATGGGCGTTGATTTTCTCAACTTTACCGCTAAGAAACGAACCGATTGAACATTTACTAAAGCCATAAGACCGGTCATTCCATAAGTTTCACGGATAAAAGATCGATGGTGTATTCCAAAGTCAACAAGAAATTGATATGTGTGATGAAGAACCTGCACAAGATCCCAGCCGGCATCGCACAACCGTGGGTGACTCCGGCGTTCTTGATTTATAACCTGAAAGTGATGGTAAGATTAATAACGCCTGTGATGCCCCTTTAGCTTCCCGAAAGTTAACCCGGGGCAGCCCAGCCGAAACGGTTGATTTCGAAGAGTGCCTGATTTCCCGGAAACTGGGCAATGATTACAATGCCTAAAGTATTTTTCTCCTATAGTTTTGGTAATGAATCAACGGAAACCAATCGCATGAACAGCTGGACGAAAACAGAACTATTCTGAGACATTCCTTTTGCTATTGCTTCTAGCCTGGCAACATGATCCTACAAACTGTATTATATTAATTGTTGGAAAATTGGCCTGTGCCGAAGACTTGGAACAGGTTACACAAGTTCAAAAAGCATGGGTATCTAAAGCTGGTTTGGTAGAATGTGTGTTTATACGTATTAAGTGGGAAAACTCACCATAACCGTGATTATGGATATACTCCTTACTTGGCATTTCCTTCTGATAAGTTTGCTTAACAGTGGTTCGTGTATCGACCCGTGGTTGTAGATAGACGGTCGTTATCCGATTTCCCGCAATCATTCACCTCGGTTTACAAGTAAATTTCAACAGTAAACAAGCAATATTTGGCAGAACAAGCGAATTCCCGGCATCACATAGTCGCAATGGCTTCTGAAATTCAATGTTGTCTTCGAAGTATTTCACCTCTGAACGAGCAGCTTAACAATGAACGAACCAGA
>VOFJ01000337.1_pt1 | contig 132597 bp, 128 predicted proteins | sample 5384081 | NCBI WGS metagenome assembly VOFJ01 (sample SAMN12384729, study PRJNA508395) | human gut metagenome | isolation source: healthy gut I | host: Homo sapiens
GTGCAAATGCTACATTTTTTCTATAAAGGAATCTGTTCTGGCGGATTGTTTATTTTCTCTGTGCAAGATCCCCATAAAGTAGAGCAAGGCGAGTATTGTAATATAGAGGACTTTCTTCATAGTACTTATTTTTTATAATTTGCTACGAAGATAATGATAAATTTGTTGAAGAGAAATTTTTTTTAGGTATTCTTTTTACTTTGAAAACAGATTGATTCTGCTTCCAAAGTAAAAAGAATATTGATCATAGAAAAATACAATAATCATTTCAGTTATTATTCTTCTTTTGTAACTGAACTTTTATAGTATTGCTGTGTATCACTTAATAGTTGATATACCCCCACTTATAATTCCTAAAACGAATATGCCGGCTACACATACCAACAGACTGATGCGCATCGGAGTTGCTGTACGAAAATTGCCGATAGGGTCTTCATTAGGTGTGATGAACATGGCTTTTACAATCAATAAGTAATAAATACAATGAAATGATTGTATTGACCAATGCGATAAATACAATAAGATAATATCCGCTATGGAATGCTGCCATGAATACAAAGAATTTACTGAAGAACCCGGCAAATGGCGGGATACCTGCCAAAGAGAAAAGTGCAATTGTCATCACCATAGTTAGTTTGGGGTTGGTCTTATAAAGTCCGTTATAATCTTCGCGCTCTACCATTCCGTGGGTGTGTTGCTCGATGGCAATGGTGTTGATTACCCCGAATACGGCAAGATTGGCTGCAATGTATACTACTATATAATATACTAGGGATGCCATGCCCTGCGGAGTTCCAGCCAGTACAGCCAACATTATGTAGCTGCCTTGTGATATACTGCTGAATGCCATAAAGCGCACTTTAAGTTGCTTTGGCGGATGGCAAACAGGTTGGCAATGGTGATGGTAGCGACAATGACCACGCACAGCATTTCACTCCATTGGGCGGTCATTGGAACCGAATACTTTTTCATTAAAATAATCATTAAAGCAAAAAGCGGCTGCACCTTCTCGAGATAACCGGACAGGTAAGCGGCTAACTGTAGGCGCTCCCTTGATAGGTGTCGGCAGTCCACAAATGGAAAGGCACCAAGGCTCAACTTAAAGGCCAGTACCGGAGAAGAAAAATACCAATGCCAGTATTTGAAGCGGGCTTCCGGTGATGCCGGCAGGGATGTCCTCGAAATAGAGCGTACCTACGGTTCCGTAAATCATTGAGATACCATAGAGGAATATACCGCTGGAGAAGAGGGCGGATAAAATGAATTTTGCTCCGGCTTCTGCACTGTGACCTTTGTATTTGTCGAAGGCAACAAGGCATGCCATAGGAACGGTAGCCAGTTCCAGTCCTAAAAAGAACAGGAGAAAGTGACCTGCGCTCACCATGAAGTACATTCCCAGCAAGGTACTGAGGGTAAGGATGTAGAATTCGCCTTGTTTATGACGGGTGTCTTCACGTTTAGCCAAGGGTCTGCTTGCAGAAAAACCAGTATGGTACCTATGGTCAGGATGCTTTTTCAGAAGATGGACGCCATAGGGGGTTGAATGATACATGCCGCCGAATAAAGATCACCTCTTCGGGCCATATATTGGCAAAACTGAATGGTCACCAGGGCGCAGGCCATGGGGCGTAACCAGTGACGTTGTGGACGCCGGTAAAGGAAAATCGAGTAACAGAAACATCAGGAATAAAAACGGCTGTCAGACTCAGTTCGGCATGCATTTGCAAAATTGATGTTATGTCCATAATTTCGTATGTTAATTCTCAAATTTTAATTTAATAATTGACTTAATTGGTTCTACACTGTTACTAATCAGGTTGCTTATCCAGAATGGGGCAAGTCCCAGTCCGGCTACGCAGGCTATCAGGAAAGATTACTGCCACTCTTTCATCCCAAGTTGCATCGGTAAGTTTCAGATGGTCGGGGTTCAGTACCTTGCCATATAGAATCTTACCTACTACACGCAGAATATAAACCGCAGTAATCACGATACTTGTCGTAGCTATCAGCGTGCATACACGGTGGAAGGTATCGTTGTTTTGGAACGAGCCGACAAAGACGGTCATTTCTGCCACAAATCCACTCAATCCCGGCAACCCCAGATTGGCAAGACCCGCAATGACATAGCCCACAGCCAGAAATGGCATGATTTTCATCAGTCCTCCCATCAGGCGTACATCGCGTGTATGGGTGCGGCCGTAAATCATACCGATCAGGGCAAAGAACAAAGCTGTCATCAGACCGTGGCTCAGCATTTGGAGGATGGCTCCCGTACAACTGGTGCGTGTCATCATCAGAAGAGCGAAAAGCACCAGTCCGCAATGCGATACGGATGAATAGGCATTGATATATTTCAAGTCGGTCTGTACCACAGCGCTGAACGCACCGTAAACCACAGAAATGGTGGTCAGCACGAGGAATACATCACCCCACATGGCTGCTCCTTCGGGCATCAGATACATGGCAACACGAAAACAGCCGTAGCCTCCCAACTTCATCAGCACACCGGCATGAAGCATACTGACGGCAGTCGGAGCAGATGCATGGCCGTCGGGACTCCATGTGTGGAATGGGAATAGTGCGCCCAGCACACCGAATCCCAGGAAAATAAGCGGGAAGAACAGGTGCTGCATCGTATCGGGAATATGAAGTCTGGCTATCTCGAGCAGATTCATTGTCTCGCCTCCTGCTCCATAGAAGATACCCAGAATACCTATTAGCAGGAAAGCAGAACCGCCCATCAGCATCAGGGTAAGTTTCATGGCTGCATATTCTTTACGGCCGCTTCCCCATATACCAATCAGCAGGTACATGCGGGATAAGCGCTACTTCATAGAACATAAACATGGTGAACAGGTCTGTCGAGATAAAGAATCCGAACACCCCAAACTCAGCAGTGTGAACCATAGGAAATATTCTTTTGGTCAAGGGGTTGAAGTTTCCATGATGCAAATGTTCCCGGTGAAGACAATGAATGGCGGAAAGTAGTAACATGGCTACGGAGATACCGTCCACTCCCGATGGAGTAACATATATGGAGCGGGCATACCAGGATATACTGGCTGTGAACAGCATTTCTTCCTATGGCACCGGCTTGGCGGAGTTCGATATAATCAATGGTGAGGTAAACGGATAATGCCAATAATATGGAAGATCCGACAACCATCACGCCGCGAACTTGATTGACGCTGCGCGAAGCCCAAAGGCTCGCGAGCATCAAACAAGGGAACTATAATGAAAAAAACTTAGTATGTTCATCTTTTTTAAATTAAAAATTAAAAAAAATGGCCATGCGGCGGATTTTTTATTATTCATTAAATTAATAGTATCAGCGTCAATATCAATGCACCTGCAAGGAACCAAATACTGTATTGCTGTACGTTTCCACTTTGCATGTCACGTATTTCATCGGCGGTAGCATGAGTACTCCACGCAGTGAAGTTAAAGAATTGATCGATAACGTGCCGGTCCCACCAAGCTATCGGAGTACTAATGCACCGGAAGATGATTTTCTTGGTTACGAAATAACCATATCTCATCCATATAGAAACGATGGTAAGCGGCTGTGTGCAAACGTGGGAATGTGCGCGCCAGATAGTTGGCTACGGGTTGTTTCTTACCTGCATACATCCATGTAGCTAAAGCGATGGATGCTATATAGCAATAATGATACTTGTAGCAGCTATCTGCATATCCAGATGAATGGTATAGCCCTTCTCCGTTACTACTGATCAGATTGCCGAAAGGTATGAATCCGGCAACACAGGTGATAGCGGCTAAAAACATCAGCGGGAATGTCATGGTAAGTGGAGCCTCATGCGGAGTATGTGCATCGTGGATTCGTGGGAGTGTTTTCCATTCTCCATTCCAGAAAATACAATAATAAAGGCGGAACATATAAAATGCTGTCATGGCGGCAATGCCTGTCATTATCCATCCCATAACAGGACTGAATTGGAAGCAGGCAGTCAGAATTTCGTCTTTTAGAGAAAAACCTGAGAATGGCCAGATACCCGAGATAGCCAAACAAGCAATCAGGAATGTCCAGTGGGTGACAGGCATGAATTTATGAAGTCCTCCCATGGCGCTCATCTCGTTGCTGTGTACGGCATGGATGATGCTACCCGCTCCGAGGAACAGCAATGCCTTGAACATGGCGTGTGTGAACAAGTGGAACATGCCTGCCATGTAGCCCAGTCCCCCTTCATGAGGATTCATGGAAGTACAAACGCCTAATGCAACAATCATAAAGCCAATTTGAGATATAGTGGAGAAGGCGAGTACACGTTTGATATCGCTTTGTGCACACGCCACACTGGCGGCATAGAATGCCGTGAACGCACCGATATAAGCTATCCAGTGCAGTACTTCGGGCGCATATCCGATAAACAACGGGAACATGCGTGCCACCAGATAGACACCAGCAACCACCATCGTGGCGGCATGGATTAGGGCACTGACAGGGTAGGGGCCTTCCATAGCATCCGGTAACCAGATGTGCAATGGAAACATCGCACTTTTACCGGCACCACCGATAAACATTAGCCCCCAAGGCCAATGGTATCATACTTCCGGCAACTGCAAGTACCTGAAGTTGGGGGGTGAACGAGAATGTTTCGGCATAATAGCCGTAAATCAAGATACCGATCAGAAAGCCTAAATCAGCGAAACGGGTAACAATAAATGCTTTTTTTACTGGCAGCAATCGCTTCTTTCTTGGTGTAATAAAAGCCGATAAGTAGATAAGAAGAAACACCTACCAGTTCCCAAAAGACATACATCTGGAAAATATTAGTTGCTACTACGAGGCCCAACATGGACATGGTAAACAGGCTAAGAAATGCGTAGTAACGTTGAAAGCCTTTTCACCTTTCATATATCCGAATGAATAGATATGTACCATCAGACTGACGGTGGAAATAACGACTAGCATCATAACTGAAATAGGGTCAAACAAAATTCCCATGTCAATATGCAGGTTCGTTGTGAAAGGTAACCATTCAAAATTATAAGGTGTGAGGGTAGGATAGGACGCCTTCTGCCGTACGGCCCTCCTGCAAAATAATTGAAGGCGGTGAGGTAGGAAAGCAACGTCACCCCTGCCAGTGAAACGGTGCCGATGGTTCCTGCCAATCCGTTCTTCATACGCATACCTGCCAGCCCCAGTATCAGAAAACTGAGGAAAGGTAGGATAAGGATTAGTATTGTATGTTCCATAATTAGTTTTTCATTTCATTTAAGTTCTTCACTTGGATGTTGCGGACATTGCGGTAGATATTGATAATAATGGCAATAGCTACTGCTGTTTCAGCCGCACTCACGCCGATGGCGAACAGGGCGAAAAAAAGCCTTCCAGTTCTTGGGGAAGAGGTATCGGTTGAATACGGCGAAGTTGATGTCTACCGGAATTCAGTATCAGTTCCACACTGATGAGCATGGCCAATAAATTGCGGCGGGTGAAGAAACCATAGATTCCTGCAAACATCATAAAAGGTGGAAACCACCAGGTAATATTCCATGTTGTACCATAAAGTTCTATCTTTTTACGTGCAATCATTATTCCTCCTACGATGCAAGCCAGCAACAACATGCTGATGACTTCGAAAGGCAGTACATATTGATATTTTTCCCATGCCCATCAGTGTGGCCGATGGTCTGCACGTGCAGTTCGCCGGGAGTGAAGTGGGGAGGGAGAAACTCGTTTTCAACATAACAAACAGGCAGATGCCCAGCCCGGCAAGGGGTGGAAACAACTCCTGCCACCATTTTACCGTTTTTCAGCCGTTCGACTTGTCTCCTTGTGAGGAGGTCAGCAGAATACTGAAAACATAAAGTACCGTGATGCCGCCGGCATAAATCAGCAATTGGACGGCTCCCAAAAACGAATAATTGAGCTGGAAGTAAATGCCTGCCGTGCCGAATAGTACAAACAGCAAATAGGTCGCTGCGCGCAGAATGCGTGATGTGGTGACCGCCAGTACCGAACAGACAGCGATAAACAATGCCAGCACAATGAATACAATTAGTTGTAGTGTCATAATATCGTTTGTTTTTTTATTTCTTATTCAGGGTGAGAACCAATTTGCTGCGGTCGAACACTGCATTTTCAAATTCCGTATCAAAACAGATGGCATCGTGCGGACAGGCATTGACGCAGAGTTGACAGAACATGCAGGCGCCCAAATCATATTCATATTTCACCAATGTTTTTTTTCTTCTTACCTGTTTCTTCATCAGTCTGTGTTTCGCTGGTGATATGAATGGTGTCGTTGGGACAGGCCATTTGGAAAAGCCCGCAGGCAATACATTTATTGTTCCCGTTTTCGTCTGCCGGTATGACGAGACGCCCGCGAAAACGGGGAGAGATTTCCAGTGTAGCACGGTTCTCGGGATACTGCTCGGTTACTTTCGGAGTGAAAAATTCCCGTCCGGTGATTTTCATTCCGGTGAGTGTACCGATACCGTGCAACAGTCCTCCTATATATGAACGTTTTTTTCTTCTTTCATTAGAAATGCAATTTAAATACAACAATAATAACCATCAGCAACAAATTGCAAAGACCTATCGGTACCAGGTATTTCCATTCCAGTGTAAGAATCTGGTCGATACGTAAACGAGGGAAAGTCCATTTTATCCACATCAGCAGCCAGACAATAAAGAATGACTTTGCAAAGAACCATACAAATCCGGGAATATAGTCCATGACGGTATTGAAGCCGTCCAAGCCGGGAATATGCAACGGCATCCAGCCGCCCAGGAAGATAGTGGCGGCTACTCCGGCAATAATGAACAGGTTGACAAACTCTGCCACATAGAATAAACCGAAGTGCATACCCGAATATTCGGTGTGATATCCGGCTGTCAGCTCACTTTCGGCTTCGGGCAAGTCGAATGGACCACGGTTTACCTCTGCATTGCCGGCTATCAGATAGATGATAAAGGCAATCATTGCCGGGATATGGCCTTTGAAAAGGAACCAGCCGTCGGCCTGACGTTCTACGATTTCCGAAAATTGCATGGTATCGGTCAATACGACAATGGTGAGAATGCTCAGTCCGACAGACAGTTCATAACTGATCATCTGTGCACCGCTTCGCATGGCACCGATTAGTGAGTACTTGTTGTTGGAACTCCATCCGGCAAGCAGGATACCTACCACACCGATGCTGGAGGCTGCCATCAGGAAAAAGATGCCGACATTAAAGTCGAGCACTTCCATCCCTTTGCTGAAAGGCAAACAACTGAATGACAGGATAGATGCCAGTATCACAATATAGGGAGCGAGGTTATAAAGGAAATTGTCGGCGTGACGAATGGTGATGATTTCTTTTATCAACATCTTGAATACATCGGCAAAGACCTGTATGGTGCCCCAAGGTCCTACGCGCATCGGTCCCAGGCGACACTGGAATGCTGCACAGACTTTTCGCTCCATGAATATCATAATGATAGCAATCACTGCGTAGGCAAGCATGATGCATACGCCGATAGCCACACACTCTATAAATACCGCCAACCCCTTCGGGCATGAAGGAGGTAAGCATTGAGTGTATCCATTGGGTTACTATACTAAAATCAAACATATATTATTTCGTTTCGTTTTATTATTAATCTTATCTGTCTATGTCCGGTACCACGTAATCCACTGTTCCGCCGATGGCAATGAGGTCGGCTATCTTGGCACCGCGGCACATGGTTTCCATTGCCGAAACCAATGGCAGTCCGGTGGCACGGAACTTCAGACGGTAAGGATATTTATCTCCACGACTTTCCAAAAAGACGCCGAACTCTCCACGGCTGCCTTCCACCGCAGCATAATAAGAACCTTCGGGCACACGGATAATCGGTTTCATCTTTTGCTGAAATGCTCCTTCAGGAATATTATCAATCAACTGTTCGATGATGTTCATACTTTCCATGATTTCTTCCATACGTACCATGTAGCGTGCGAATGAATCGCCTTCGGTATGGACAATTTCCTTGAAGTCGACTTTTCCATACATAGAGTAGGGATGGCGTTTTTTGCGAGTATCGCAAGCCCAACCGCTGGCGCGCCCTGTTCCCCCCGTTGCACCAAAAGAGATGGCGTCTTCGCGACTGAGCACTCCTACACCTTTCATACGTTCCTGTGCGATGACATTGCCGGTGAAGACTTCATGATACTCTTTTAATGTCGGACGGAGATAAGCGATAAAGTCTTTTACCTTTTGCACAAAGTCCGGCGCGATATCGGCCTGCACACCGCCGATGGTATTATAGTTCTGGATTAAGCGACCGCCGGTGGTTGCTTCGAAGATGTCCAGAATCTTTTCGCGGTCGCGGAATCCGTAAAAGAAGGCAGTTAGCGCGCCCAAGTCCATGCACAGACAAGAAAAGAAAAGCAGATGTGAATCAATGCGTTGCAGCTCGTCCATGATGGTGCGGATATACTGTACACGTTCACTCACTTCCACACCCATTGCCTTTTCGATACACATGCAGAGTGCATGGCGGTTTTGGTGTGCGCCCAAATAATCCAACCGGTCGGTTAAGGCGAGTGTTTGGGGATATGTCAGGCTTTCGCACATCTTTTCGATGCCGCGGTGGATATATCCGCAGTGTACATCCAGTTTCTTTATAATCTCACCTTCCAGTGACACGCGAAAGCGGAGCACTCCGTGAGTTGCCGGATGCTGCGGACCTATATTAATAATGTATTCATCTTCGTCGAAGATGGTTTCTCGTTTTTCAATTACGCTGCCGTCATGCTGTACTTCCATGTATTGGGTGGTATCGACCGGCTCCTCGTTGGTCATCCGCAGCGGGTTGAGGCTTTCGTCATAATCTTTGCGAAGCGGATGGCCTATCCAGTCTTCACGCAGGAACAAGCGGCGCATGTCGGGGTGTCCCACAAAACGGATGCCGAAGTAATCATACACTTCACGCTCGTTGAATTCTGCGCCTTTCCAAATATCGCAGACTGTAGGCAATTCAGCTTTCTCGCGGTTGGCAGTGACAGCTTTAATTACTTTGTTCTCGCCGGTAGCTGTCTTTTCCAGATGGTAGACTACTCCCAATCCTTCTTCTCCCCAGTCCATTCCGGTGAGTGAACGCATAAAGTCATAGCCTTCCGCGCGTAACTTTTGCATCTCGGTGCGGAGTTCGTTAGGTTCTATTTTGATAATATCATCCATAAGTTATTCCTTTTGGGGTTCTTCTTCCTTGCGGTTTACTCCGCCAAAGAATTTTTCCAGTTTTACTTTACGTTGCAGTTGCATCATGCCATATAATAAGGCTTCGGGCCGTGGGGGGCATCCGGGAATATAAACGTCTACCGGTAATATTTTGTCAACTCCGTTCAGCACATGGTAGGATTTTTTAAACGGACCTCCGCTGATGGCGCATCCGCCCACTGCAATCACATATTTGGGGTCTGCCATTTGGTCATAAAGACGTTTTAATACCGGTGCCATTTTGTGTGTGATGGTTCCGGCTACCATAATCATATCTGCCTGGCGCGGACTGGCGCGGGCTACTTCAAACCCGAAACGGGCAAAGTCATACCGGGCAGCACCGACTGCCATAAACTCAATTCCGCAGCAACTGGTTGCAAAGGTAAGCGGCCACAGCGAGTTGCTGCGTCCCCAGTTGATAAGGTCATCCAAACAACCAATAAGTACTTTTGTACCTCCTTCATTAAGTTGTTTGACCATGTTCTCCAGATACTCATTATCTTTGAAATCTTCATAAGGGATAGATTTTATGACCGGTTTCTTTATTTCCATTCCAATGCTCCTTTCTTCCAGGCGTATGCCAGGCCTAATATGAGTACTACAATAAAGAAGAAGATGCTGACTAAACCGTACACTCCTAAATCCTGAACGACTGCCGCCCACGGAAAGAGAAATACCGTTTCAACATCAAACATGAGAAATAGAATGGCAAACAGATAGTAACCTACCTTAAATTGCATCCATGACTGTCCCCGGGTGGGGATACCACATTCGTAAGCCTCTCCTTTTTGCGGATTGTACGAACGGGGAGAAATGGCACGGGCAATACCCAAAGCCACGGCAACCAGTGCAATTGCCGTCAGGATAACGACAACTAATAGTGTAAAATACATATCTAAACTTTTTTTTGATTAGACAAAAAGTGAATGAACACAAAGCCCACTTACATAACGCTTAATGCAAGATACTTTGTTTTGGCTTTTAGCTTGAAGGCTTTATAAAATTAAATAATGATTCGCCGTAGTGCATAGATATAGTAATCCACGGCATGCGAGTAATGTGAAATGGATGAATGAAAATGTATGTTGTTTGTTTGTAGCTCTTGTTTCCAGAAATCATTCAGTGTAGCAAGCAGACGGAGAGCACATTTGGATTTGGAAGTCAAATCCGGATTGTCAAGAGCAATTGCTACTTGTGGCATATCGGCAAAACGGTTGATAAACAGGAAATCCATGGTCTTTTTACACGGACTTTGTGTTTGCTGATAAGAAGAGCTTACGTTTGATTTCTGAAAGAATGAACTCTTTACTGACGCATACTCTTCTTGTCCCGCTGTTGTTATCAAGAGCAGGAAAAAAATAAAAGAGAAATAAAGATCTTCAGTATATTGTTCATAATGATGATTTTTATTTAGAGGTCGCAAAGTTAGCCATAAATTTGGAATTCTATCATTATAAATTGTTTTTTTTCTCTTCTCGTGAATGGAAAGGGATTTCCGTACTTCTTAGTGTTTCTTCCAGAATCCGGGAGTAAACAACAGTAAGACGGTAAATAACTCCAAACGGCCGATGAGCATAAGTAACGCACTGATCCATTTGGCCATATCGGGTAATCCGCTCCATGAATAAGAAGGTCCGCACTTGCCTATACCCGGTCCGACATTGCCTAAACTGGAAATTACGACACTGTATGCTTCTTCAAATCCTACTCCTAATATCATAAGCAATAGCCAACCAATAAAGACAATAGCTATATAAAGGAAAGTAAATGCCAATATAGCCGATTTGGTTGTAGAAGAAATTACCTGACGGTTGATGCGGACCGGCAAGACTGCATTAGGATGGATGATTCGTTTGAATTCGTTTCTTGATACACGGCTCATAATAGCAATACGAATACATTTTTATACCTCCGGAAGTGGAGCCTGCACATGCTCCGAAAAGCATGATGATGCACATCAATGTCCATAGTACCGGAACCCAGGTCATGTAATCAGCAGAAATAAATCCGGTGGTGGTCTGTAATGAGACTACTTGAAAAATAGCTTTCCGGAATGATTCTTCTATTCCCATCGGGCTGGTAAGAACCAGTGTGACGGTGGTGAACAGGGTAAAAACAACCTACAGTGCCCAAATACCAATGGAACTCGGTATTCTCAATCAACCGTTTGAACTTTCCTTTCAGAAAGAATAGAAACAGCAGGGTAAAGTTGATACCCGACAAAAACATGAAGAGCGTGATTACATATTCTATATAGGGAGAATGAAAAGCAGCAATGCTGTTTTGCTTTGGTAGAATATCCGCCTGTAGCAGTAGTTGTTAATGAATGGCACACGCTGTCGAACACATCCATTCCACCCAGCAGTAATAAGAATACTTCTGCTATGGTCAGTCCCAAATAAATGCTCCAAATCCATTTGGCGGTCACACCGATACGGGGATGTACCTTGTCATGGGTGGGACCTGTAGCTTCGGCTGCAAATACCTGAATACCGCCTACTCCGAAAATGGGAAGTACGGCGATTGTAAAAAATACGATTCCCAATCCTCCGATCCACTGCGTCATGCTTCGCCAGAAAAGTAATCCGTGGGGCAATGATTCGATATTATCCAGAATGCTTGCTCCGGTAGTGGTGAATCCCGACATGGTTTCAAAAAGGCATCGGTGATGCTGGGAATGTATCCGCTCAGATAAAACGGCAACATTCCGAACAGGGAAAAAGAAGATCCAAGCAAGAGATACTACTACATAGCCATCGCGACGGCTGATTTTCCTTTCGGCGTTCTTTTTTTCCGAAGATAGAGAAAACAATACCTGCTCCTGCTGTGATAGCAGCGGAAGAAAGGAATGCGGTTAAATCTGTTTCCTTCTAATATATGGCGAGTAATGCGCATAAAATCAAGAATCCCGCTTCAATGAAGAAAAGGGAACCCATGATTTTGCATATCATTTTAGAGTTAATCATCAGTTGAAGAATTTTTCTGCTTTCTTAATCATCATTCCCAAACAGAATACCACTACATGGTCTTCCGGTTGGATGATTGTATTACCTGTTACCAAGATACCTTCTCCATTTCGGATTAGTCCGCCGATGGTAACCCCTTTGGGAAGTCCCATGTCCTTAATGGCGTCTTTTGTAATACGTGAACCGGCTTTTACTGTAAATTCGGCAACATCTGCATTGGCAAAAGTCAGACATTTTACATTGGATACGTCGGCATCCAGCATCATTTGGTAAATATGGCTGGCAGCAATCATCTTTTTATTGATGACCGTGCCGATATCCAGACTTTCTGCCATATACTGATATAATCAATGTTTTCCACCTCGGCAACCGTCTTGGTAACACCCATTCTTTTTTGGCGGCGAGGCATGCCAGAATATTTGTTTCCGAATTATCTGTCAATGCGACAAATGCTTCGGTGTTGCGAAGTCCTTCTTCCAATAGCAAATCCATATCCCGACCATCTCCATTGATAATCATGACTTTATCGTCTACTACTTCTGTCAGCCGGTTACAGCGGTTGATATCGTTTTCGATTATTTTGACCTGCATATATTCAGGTACATATTGGGTTGTACGGACGGCTATACGGCTGCCTCCCATGATCATTACATTACGCACATCGGCATAATTTTCCTTTCCGGCTATTTTACGGATATAAGGAATATATTTTTTTGTAGTGGTAAAATAAACAATATCATGTAGCTTGATAGTATCATCTCCACGTGGGATAATTGTTTCATTGCCCCTTTTTATCGCTACAATGTGGAATGGAATATTACGTCCGCCCAGTTCGTGCAGAGGCACATTCAGAATTTCTGCCGTTTCACGCATTTTTGTACCAATCAGTACCAATGCGCCGCCACAGAACTCCCACCATTGGCGTATCCAGCTCATTTTGATGGCGTCTACAATTTCTTTTGCAGCCAGCATTTCGGGATAGATCAGTGAATGAACACCCAGATGTGAAAAGAATTCCTTATGTTTAGGCAATAGGTATTCGTAATTATCAATACGGGCTACGGTCTTTTTGGCTCCCAAATTGGTGGCCAGCATACATGCCGTCATGTTACGGCTTTCTTCCGGCATGACTCCGATAAAAAGATCGGCTCCCGCTACACCGGCATTCTTCAGACCGGAAATGGAAGTCGGGGATGCATTGACTGTCATCAAGTCGAAGTTGGAATCTAATTTACTCAACTTCTCCTCGTTTTCATCCATCAGGATAATATCTTGTTTTTCACCTGAGAGCAGTTTGGCCAAATGAGTGCCTACGGCTCCTGCCCCTGCGATAATAATCTTCATTTTTATCTTTCTCTTTTAGAATGATACCAATACCTTATAAATACCTTCTTCATCCATGCCGCATAAACGATGCAAGTCTTTCACCGGGCCGTGTTCTACAAACTTATCCGGTAAACCGATGCGGCGAACAGTGGGAGTATATCTGTTGTCTGCCATAAACTCCAGGATAGCACTGCCCATTCCGCCTTTCAACACACCGTCTTCAATGGTGACTATTCGGCAGAAATTCTTTCCTATTTCGTGTAGCATTTCTTCATCCAACGGTTTTAAAAAGCGTAAGTCATAATGGGCAATGCTCATTTTGCTTTCGGCTTCTGCACGGGTAATTGCCTTTCGTGCCGTATTGCCAATCGGACCGATGGTGATGACTGCCATGTCTTTTCCGTCTTTCAGTTTCCGCCCTTTGCCTATTTGTATTTCTTCAAAAAGAAGATTTCCAGTCCACCAGCACCCCTCTTCCTCTGGGGTAACGAATCACAAAAGGTCCTTTATCGGGCAGTTGTGCGGTGTACATCAGATTGCGCAGCTCATGTTCATCATAAGGGGATGCCACCGTCAGGTTAGGGATGGGGCGCATATATGCCAAATCGAATGCACCATGATGGGTAGGACCGTCCTCGCCCACAATTCCTGCCCGGTCAAGGCAAAGAACGACATTCAACTTTTGAATGGCGACATCGTGGATAACATTATCGTATGCACGCTGCATGAAAGACGAATAGATGTTGCAAAACGGGATTAATCCGTCTTTTGCCATACCGCCGGAGAAGGTTACGGCATGCCCTTCTGCAATGCCTACATCAAATCCCCGGTCGGGCATTGCTTTCATTAATATATTCATGGAGCATCCTGACGGCATTGCCGGGGTTACTCCTACTATTTTGTCGTTTTGCTGTGCCAGTTCCAACAACGTATTGCCAAACACATCCTGAAACAAAGGGGGGAAGTCCGTCGGTATCTATCACAATGCGTTCTCCGGTTTCTTTGTCGAAAATTCCCGGTGCATGCCATATGGTAGCTGCTTTTTCAGCCGGACCGAATCCTTTGCCTTTGGTGGTATGGATATGGAGCAACTTGGGACCCTGCATATCTTTTATTTCTTTCAAGACACGTGCCAGATTATTGACATCGTGTCCGTCAATAGGACCGAAATAGCGGATATTCATTCCTTCGAACACATTTTGTTGCTGTACGAGCATGGATTTCAGGCTGTTATTGAAACGAATCAGGCTCTTTCGGCGCTCTTCATTCAATATGCCCCATTTATAGAACATTTTTGAGAGCTTATATCGTATTTTATTATAACCTTCAGACATCTGGAGGTTTAGAAGATACTGTTTCATTCCACCCACACTGCGGTCGATAGCCATATTATTATCATTCAGGATGATTAAGAGATTATTGGGTGTAGAGGAAGCATTGTTCAATCCTTCAAATGCCAGACCGCCACTCATTGATCCATCACCGATGACGGCTACCACATGGCGGTTGTTTTCTCCATTCTTCTTAGCTGCGACAGCCATTCCGAGCGCTGCCGAAATAGAGTTGGAGGCATGTCCGCACGTAAAAGTGTCATATTCACTTTCGTGAGGAGAAGGAAAAGGGCACAGACCGTGTAATTTGCGGTTTGTACAGAAAGTATCCCTGCGGCCTGTCAATATCTTATGGCCGTAGGCCTGATGCCCCACGTCCCATACGATGCGGTCATAAGGCGTATTAAATACATAATGTAAGGCTACGGTCAGTTCTACCACTCCCAGACTGGAACCAAAATGTCCCGGATTGCGTGAGAGCTCATCTATTATTTTTTGCCTCAGCTCTTTACATACTTCGGGCAGTTTGTCTGCCTCTAATCGGCGCAAATCTTCCGGTGTATCTAAACTTTTCAGCAACATATATGAAGTATCCTGTTCCATTCCTATGATATGATAAATATCTTGCAAAAAATAGCATATTTATGTGTATTATGATTACATTTGTCCTTAAAAAATAGATAGACTCTTATTGATATGAATTTCAGAACGCAAGTAGAACTGCCTAAAGAGGAAACAGAAATCCGTCATTCTGACCGAATTATGCTATTTGGTTCCTGTTTTGCCGAAAATATCGGAAATTTGTTGCTGGCAAATAAGTTTCGGTGTGATGTGAACCCTTTTGGGATTCTCTATAATCCTTTATCTGTGGCAGAGGCTATCCGTCAAACTCTCTCTTATAAAACTTACAATGAGGCGGATTTGTTTTGCGATAGGGCGGGATGGCATAGCTTTATATGCATCATGGCTCTTTTTCAGGCAATTCGGCAGAAGAATGTTTGTCGCGGATTAACGAAAGGTTGGGGAGAGCTGCCGCGGAATTGCCGCAAACCGACTGGCTGATGATAACATGGGGAACGGCATGGGTTTATTCTTTGAAAGAGAATGGTAAGGTTGTGGGCAACTGCCATAAGCAACCGGATAAACTGTTTACGCGCAGGCTTCTTTCGGTAGAGGAGATAGTTGTTGAATATTTTGACTTGTTGAAAATGTTGCAGGAGCTGAACCCTAATCTGAAGGTGCTGTTCACCGTCAGTCCCATCCGGCACGCCAAAGACGGGATGCATGGCAATCAGATAAGTAAATCTACTCTATTATTGGCGATAGACACTCTGCAACACCATTATCCGATGTGCCATTATTTCCCTTCTTATGAAATTATGATGGACGAACTTCGCGATTACCGCTTTTATGCGGATGATATGTTTCATCCTTCGCCCATGGCTGTATCTTATATATGGAAGTGCTTCGGAGATACTTATTTCAGCAGTCAGACACGGCAGATAATGAAAGAGTGGGAAGAAATACGCAAAGGGTTGAATCATAAACCTTTTGATGTCCGTTCGGAAGCATACCGTAGTTTTTTAACTCAAATAGTGTTAAAGATAAGCAGGATGAAAGAAAAGTTCCCGTATTTTGAACTTCAAAAAAAGAATTAGAACAATGTCAAGCTCAAATTGAAAATATAGTAAAGGCTTTGGGTGCCAAACGCTTTGGCGACCACAATGCACAGATTGATTGGATTTTAACTGATAGCCGCTCGTTATGCTTCCCCGAAGAAACTTTATTCTTCGCTTTGAAAACCAAACGCAACGACGGGCATAAATATATTCCTGATTTGTATGAGCGCGGGGTGCGTAATTTTGTAGTGAGTGAACTGCCTGAGAACAAGGAAGCTTATACTGCCGCCAATTTCCTGCAATTAGCCAATCCGTTAAAGGGACTGCAAAAACTGGCAGAAAAGCATAGGGAACAATTTCTTATTCCGGTGGTCGGCATTACCGGCAGCAACGGTAAGACGGTAGTGAAAGAATGGTTATACCAATTGCTCAGCCCGGATCGCGTGGTTACCCGCTCTCCCCGCAGTTATAATTCACAAATCGGAGTGCCGCTTTCTGTATGGTTGATGAACGAAGAAACCCAGTTGGCTATTTTTGAAGCCGGTATTTCTGAAATGGGGTGAGATGGAGGCTTTGCAAAGCATTATCCGTCCCACTATCGGTATATTGACAAATATCGGTGGTGCTCACCAAGAGAATTTTTTTCTCTGTTCAGGAGAAATGTATGGAGAAACTGACGCTTTTTAAGGATTGTGATGTGATTATCTATGACGGTGATAATGAACTTATCAGCTCTTGTGTCAGCAAGTCTCTTTTTACTTCGCGTGAGATAGCCTGGTCTAAGAAAGACAATGAACGTCCTTTATTTATAGAATCTATTTGTAAGGGTGAGGATTCCACCACTGTGAAATATCGTTATTTGGGGATGCCGAATGAATATAAGATACCGTTTATCGATGATGCATCGATTGAAAATTCATTGCATTGTCTGGCAGTAGCCTTGTATATGATGGTGCCTGCCGAGGACATTGCAGAGCGTATGGCGCATCTGGAGCAAATAGCCATGCGTTTGGAAGTGAAAGAAGGAAAAAATGGGTGTGTTATTATCAACGACAGCTATAATTCGGATTTGGCCTCTTTGGATATTGCACTTGATTTCATGTCGCGCCGTTCGGAAGATAAAGGTAAAAAACGCACATTGATTCTTTCGGATATGCTGGAAACGGGGCAAAGCAGTAAGTTGCTTTACCGTCAGGTGGCCGAACTGGTTCATAGTCGTGGTGTGGAAAAGATTATCGGGGTAGGCGACGAGATTCGTACGGCTTCTTCCCGGTTTGAGTTAGAGAAGTATTTTTTTCATAGCACAGAAGACTTGTTGAAATCCGACCTGTTGCCCAATCTGCGTAATGAGGTGGTCTTGATAAAAGGTTCACGCAGCTTTCATTTCGATGATATTTCGGAACGCTTGAGTTGAAAGTACATGAGACAATTCTGGAAATCAAATTGAATGCATTGGTTGATAATTTGAATTATTATCGTAGTAAACTGAAACCGGAGACAAAGATGGTGTGCATGGTGAAGGCATCGGCTTATGGAGCCGGTTCGTATGAGATAAAGCCAAAACCCTTCAAGACCACAGGGTGGATTATTTGGCTGTAGCGGTTGCCGACGAAGGCTCGGACTTGAGAAAAGCCGGTATAACCAGTTCCATTATCATCATGAATCCGGAATTGACTGCCTTCAAAACGATGTTCGATTATAAGCTCGAACCTGAAGTTTATAGTTTTCATTTACTGAATGAATTGATAAAGGCTGCCGAAAAAGAAGGAGTGACCAATTTCCCCATTCACATCAAACTGGATACCGGCATGCATCGGCTCGGCTTTACACCGGATGAGATACCGGAGTTGATAGAGCGCCTGAAAAAGCAGACGGCTGTTATTCCTCGTTCCGTATTCTCGCATTTGGTGGGAAGTGATGCCGAACAGTTTGATTCCTTTACGCGTCGCCAGATAGAGGCTTTTGAGCGGGCATCGCAGGAGTTGCAGGAGGCTTTTCCGCATAAGATATTGCGCCACGTCTGTAATACGGCGGGTATCGAGCGTTATCCCGGCGCAGCAACAGTTTGATATGGTTCGTTTGGGAATAGGACTGTATGGCGTAGATCCTTTTACCAATAAAATTATTCATAATGTAAGTACACTGAAAACAACGATTCTTCAGATACATGATGTTCCCAAGGAAGAAACAGTGGGATACAGCCGGAAGGGGCATTTGGAACGCGATTCCCGCATAGCTGCCATTCCTATCGGATACGCCGACGGATTAAACCGTAAATTGGGCAATGGAAATGCTTACTGCTTGGTGAACGGACAGAAAGCACCGTATGTAGGTAATATATGTATGGATGTGTGTATGATAGATGTGACGGATATTGACTGCAAAGAAGGAGACAAGGCAGTGATATTCGGTGATGATTTACCTGTAACGGTCTTGGCTGAAATTTTGGGGAACCATTCCTTATGAGATATTGACAAGTGTTTCTAATCGGGTGAAAAGAGTTTATTACCAGGATTAACGAAAAAGAGACCTTAATAATCTTAAGAAGAAGGAAGAATTTACACGTTTCTTTTCTGTATATTTGGAGAAACCAAAAACAGAATGCCATGAAACGTATATTCTTCCTTTTAGCATGTCTGTGTTTGCCGTTTTTCTCCTTTGCCCAGAAAGCAGGAGAGTCAAGGCAATTGACCCGGCAAGATTCCTTGCGTTTGCAGCAGTTGTTGAATGGACAAGTGGAAATCGTCATCGATGATGAAACTCAGCAGGAGATAGACCGCTTGTTTAATCCTGAGAAGTGGAAAATGAAATCTACTCCTTTCCCTAAAAAGAATATGAAGTTTGAGACAGAACTTCCTCGTTATTATATCTCTCAAATGGATAATAGATGGTAGAGGGTATATCAGGTTATTGCCGTACGGACCGTTTGAAACTCCGGAAGAGGAACAAATTTATGTAGAGATTCCTATCAACAAAGAGTTGCTGGCAGGCTATGATCCTCGTTTGGAACCTCCGCGCCGGCAGGCAAATTTACCCTAGGCTTGATGGTGGGGTACTGTATCAGTGCTACGTTTTTGATGCCGATAAGCTGCTGTGGAATCATTTTCAGTAAGAAAATGCGTGCAAAAGCCCGTAATGCCAAAGAGGCTGATGCCTGGAAGAGTTATTGAACTATTAAGTAAAAGAAACGAATGCTTTATTATATGTGGAATACCTGTGGATCTTGTGAATTTCATGTTGAAAACAGGAGCCACGTTTGATAGTGCCAGCCGTGGCTCGTGATTAGATATTGTTGAATTTGATTTATTCAACTGCTGATCTTATTTTATATTATTTATACTTACCTTTTCCAAATGAAATTGTCAATCATCAGTTTTGTCGCATTCCCCCGTTTTTAGCTTTAATGTTCAGGTTTTCGAATGTAAAGTTAGTAAGCTGATATTGATGTGACTTTTCTACGCTGAAGAAATTATCGCATTTAAAATCAATGTTTCTCATTGTCACATGGTTTGAGTAGGAAACGGGAATGTCTTTTTCTGTCTTTCAGGTCAAAGAATTGTGTCCAAGGCTTGATATACAAAAATGGTCTGCATCTCCGGTGATATCCTCCACCAGAACATATTCATATTGTTGAGGAGGTCCGGCCGCATCTTTAACCATAACAAACGATTGGCATTGGTGATGTGGATGCGTCGCAAAGATAATATTGCGATTGTGGATGGATTCGCTTCCGCAAGTGAGGGCGCCGTGGCAGAAGCTGTAGGGTACAATCTTCGATGATGATGTTGGAATTACCTCCATTGTTCGGGTCTTGGTCTGCTCCAGGGCCTTTTGCCGCCTTTTTAAGGCTATGGCGTCATCATTGACAGACATATAGCAGTTCTTTCACCAGTACATTGCTGCATACATCAATATCAATGGCATCCGTACTTGGAGCCTTTACCGGTTTCTCCGGTGAGAAAAATATAGAGGTTCAGTAATTTTATGTGATTGCATTTTATAAAGATGGGTAGTCCAAAAGGGAGAGTTGATGAGGCGTACTCCTGAGAGTTGGACGTTATTGCTATGGGGAGATATGAACCAGCCGGGGACGTAATTCATCCATATTGGTACATTGGGGATTGACTTTTCGACGAAGCCAGAATGATTTCCAGTATCTTAATCCGTTGCCATCAATCGTGCCTTTTCCGGATAACGTAAAACCGTCCACTTTGTCGGCATTGACCAACGCCGCGAAATATTTCAAGCTTTGCCCTTCCATGCGGGTATCTATGATGGGGAAGTTGCTGATATCATCACTTCCCTTCAACACAGCTCCTTCCTCCAGATGCAGGTGTGTTTTGGGTTTGAAAGAACAGCGCTCCGCTTAAATAGGTTCCTTTGGGAATGACGATAACTCCGCCGCCATTTTGTGCGGCAGCATCAATGGCAGATTGGATTTTTTCTCTGTTTGTAACAGGGTGCTGTCATTGATGACACCGTAATCTGTCAGAATGTATTTTTGCCTAATGTGTTTATATCTACTATCTTACTGTCCTTAAACCAATCGGATACAGGCGTGCCGTCCGGAAATTTTTCTTGTGCCAAAAGACGGAAGGCATAGAAAGGCGGGTACATACAAAAGTTATTAATTTCATGATTCTGCTATTAAATTAATCACTATTCACTTGTTTATTGTCGGAAATCAAACATCAAATTCAGATGTACCCCTTCATCCCCCGATTTGATACGGATATTACCCGGCTGGCTGTTCGGTCCTTGTTGCTCGATGGGTTTAAAGGAGCAAATAGCCGGGATGTCCAGCAGGAAGGATATATCTCCATCAGGGAATTTGGGCATGGTGTCTTTTACGCGTCCTTTCGGTTCTTCGGGAGTGAACACATGGAAAGAAGATACCGTCATTCCGGGAATAAACGGTGAACGGTGTCGTGTTACTTTCCAAAGTGGCCCAATACATATTGGCATGATATCCTTTGAATTCCGGATAAACCAGATTTTCAAAACTTTCTCCGGTGATGGTATTGTTATACTCTTTGTGCCATACTCCATAGTTTGTTCCCGGAATCCGGTTTTTTCCAGACACGGTACGGGCCGCGGCCCATCCATTTCATGCCGGAGCAATTTTTCAGGATAAGAGAAAGTCAGACCGAGATTGAATACTTTGGAGTCCATGAAAGCATCATCGAATCCACCTCCGCCGGAAGCCCGGTTCAGCAGAATGGCATCCATATAGAGTAATCCTTTGTCCGTAAGACGCCATACGATGGAGTCGGCGGCACCTTTGTACTTGGCACAGTAAACAGCTCCCTCGTTGCTGTTGGGACATAACTCAATGTTGGCTCGTAGCGCATTTTCATGCCCACTGCCCACAGGACCGTCTTTGAATGGAACTTCTGTTCCTCCTGATGTGATACGGCTGATCATGCCGGTAGCCGGATCAAAAGTGACGGTTACACGGTCGCTTTTCAGTTCGATGGAGGTAGCGGTTTGAGTGGCGGTGGCCGGTTGTACCGCTTCCGGGGTCATCGGAGTCTGCGCCATTTTATGATCAAAGTATTGTTTTGCCAGCCGGATAGGATAAGTCCAGTTACAGATACTTTTCCCCTCTTTGTCAAATGCCTCTAACTCCAGTACATCACCTTCCCGGAAAGAAGCAGGAAGAGTGAAGCGGGCTTTTCCGGTTTCACCCGGTGTGATGGCAGGCAGTTGTACATGGCCTTCTGCGATAACTTTACCGCTTTCCATGGCATTTTTCAAAGGTGTTTCGCAAGTACGTATTTTGTAAGTCATGCGACATTTGTCCAGGTTAGTATACGTATATTCATTAGTAACCAGGAAGCTGCCGTCAAAGTGGTCGGTAATCAGCAGGGGTTTTTAACTGGATGGGCGACCATTGTGCGCGGATAGCATAGTAACTTCCTTCTTTTTTTCTCTATGCGGACCAACTACCCCGTCAGGAGCATTGGATTTATCAGAATCCAATATGCCTCCCTTTATCAGAACGTTTGGGGGCTTCGTCGCAGAATACCCAGATAAAGCCTCCGGCAAACAGAGGGTTCGTGCACCAACGATCCCAAAAAGTCACGTAGTCCGGCACCGCCTCCCCTGATCGTACATGGCATGCATGAATTCGGTAGGCATAAATACTTTATAGCCGTTGGTAAAACGTGCCACTCCGGTCAGATAAGTGGGATAATGGTGGGTGTCCAGATCATTGAAATCGGCCCAAGGGTGTACCATGTGGCGTTTCTGTAATTTATCGTATTTGGCGAATAAAGGATCCAGATTATAATTCCATCCTCCTTCGTTGCCATTACTCCAAATAATGATGGACGGATGGTTTACATCGCGTTCTATCATTTCTTTGACTAACTTAGGACCTACTTTTTTGAATCGTATCCGTTTTGCCATCCTGCCAGTTCGTCCATATAGACAATTCTAATGAATCACACATATCCAGGAAATGTTCATCAGGCGGATAATGAACCGACCGCATTCATATTCATCTCTTTTACCAGCAAGGCATCCTGACGGCTCATAGCCGCACTGGTAGCACGACCTCCATTCTACGGAAAAAGAATGGCGGTTGACACCTTTCACCACTAGTTTGGTTCCATTCAGATAAACTCCGTCTTGTGGAAAGAACTCAATGGTGCGGAAACCTATCCGCGTTTCACGGCTTTGCACCGTTTTCCCTTCCGGGGTCTTTCAGTTCCAGTCTGGCTACGTACAGATTGTACCCCTCTATGAAGACCAAGGCTGGATGTTCATCCAGTTCCCTTCTACCAATTGTTCCTTGTTCGAATCCTTAATCTGATGAGAAACGGTAGGTTTTGTGTCCTTGAGTGTACATTTCTTTTTCCATCCTTTAATGAACGGACGGAAACAGACAATTCATATCCTTTGGCATCCCCTTCCATTTCTATTGCCGCTTGCAATTTTCCATGCTGATCGGCGCGTTCAGAACAAAATGTCGCATGTGGACTGCCGGGACAACTTCCAGCCATACGGGTCTGTAAATACCACCATACAGCCACCAGTCGGCTTTACGTTCGGCTGCATTGATGGATTTGTTGGCTGATTCTTTGGCTATCTTTACTTCAAGCAGGTTCTTTTTGCCGGGCTTCAATAAATCGGTGATATCATAACTGAAGCGGTAGAATCCTCCCTGGTGCATTTCGCCTGCGGGTTTTCCATTGATGAAAACTTCCGTGTCGGTCATCACTCCGTCAAAGAATATTTTTATCCGCTCACCGGGAGTTGTTGCCGGAGATTCAAATTTATATCGGTAAATACCCGTTTCGTCGCTTGGCCTTTCACCTTTTATAGTATACCAACGACCGTAAGTATATTCTCCGAATCCTTGCAGTTCCCAGTTGCAGGGTACTTCGATCTTTTTCCATTTCCCACTGTTTTGTCCTCCCGAACAAAAAGAACTCCCAAGTCTTGGTGTTGTCAATACCGGTTCCCGATAAATAGATACGTTCGGGGTGCGGAGCTTGTGCCTGCACAGTTGGTCCCACTCCACAGGGCAGCTATTGCTAAAGCCGCCAGTTTGGTCCATTTGTTTTCATAATACCATTGAATACTGTTTTCATGATACAAAAATAAGGCGGGATAACCCGCCTTACAATGGAAAATCATACATTATGATGAAAAATGATACAATTCTAGGGGATTATAGTTGCGGAAGTGGGTGTGATAAGTGTGATTATTTAGGAGAAAGATTGGAACGCAAATGACGCGAATGACACAAATAAAGCCCCCCTCACTACATAGAGGCAAAACCTACCGAAAGGTTAAATTTGTGTCATTTGCGTCATTTGCGTTCCAAATCAGACCGATATTTAGTTACTTTATTTCTATCCTCATGGGAGATTCCTTTTATACTCAACCTTTTCCTGATTGGCATTGATGTTCTTGAAAACAATGTTTCGGTTCTTTCCCCTTCCACATTCACCATGATCTCTCCGGCGGGGAGTTTGAAATGTATATCCTCGAACAGGATGTCTTTTCCATCCAATATGTGAATGTCATTATGCTGTGCTTCTATCGTCAGCTTCCGCATCGTAAATCCGGTGGCATCATTCAGGGCGCCGATTAATTTCTTGCATTTGATCTCTCCATTTTCCACCACTACCTGGTTGAAAGGTATTTCGGGAATACCATTGGCGGTAAAGAACTGGTCGGCTGATTCTACAATGAAATCTTTGATCAGGATATTCTTTACATCAGGCGTCAGCCGGTTTACTTTTCTTGCCGGATAGCGTGCGGCCAGTTCGCCCATATAATAAGCACTGCCCAACAAATCCCAGGTAAAGGCTTTTCCTACATTGATCATGCGCAGTCTCTCATAGTACGTGTTGTCACTGCCTCCTCCACGGTTGCGTCGTGTCTTGAAACGGATGCCGGTACGGGTTCCGTCGAATACACAATCGTGTACATACAGATTCTTGATCACTCCGGCTGTTTCACTACCACAAGTTATCCCGCCATGTCCATGCTGGGCCAGCGAGTAGCGGATAACTACATTTTCTGTAGGTTTGCCTACACGTAATCCGTCTTCTGCTCTGGGCCGGCTTTCAGGGTAAAGCAATCATCACCACAGTTCAACGTGCAGTATTCAATCAGTACGTTTTTACAAGATTCTATGTCAATGCCGTCTCCGCTGGGCACCTTGGTGGAGTTGACGGTAATGCCTCTTATAATTACATTCTCGCAATAAATGGGTACCACATTCCACAAGGTACTTCGTTCCATCGCGATCCCTTCTATTAATACATTGGTACAGTTGATAGGAGAGATTGTTTTAGGACGATAGAAAGTCCTGCCTTCCATACCGTCATAGATACGTTGTTCTATAGGCATGTCCCACGGAACATCTTTTTCTACCACTGAAGCACCGTTAGGACGTTTTCTGATTTCAGCATCCATAGGTGGTGTAGATGGTTCCTTCTCCCGTAATGGCGATGTTGTTTTCCCCATTGGCGTAAATAAAGGCGGCCGGCCCCATTATTTCTACCCCTTCATGGCGTGTGAAAACCGCCGGCAGATAATCTTCCGCGCGACCGGCAAACTCTATTTCGGCTCCTTTGGCTAAATGTAGATTAACATTACTTTTCAGTACAATACGGGCCGATTTCCATTTTCCCTCAGGAATGACGACTGTTCCTCCTCCTTGGTTGCTGACTTCGGCAATCGTCCGGTTCACTACATCCGTAATAGGGGCATCTTCTGTCATTCCTTTGTCTTTCATATTGACGATGAAATCGGGGAAAACGGGACGCTTCGGCTGAGGCATATTGAAATAGGGATTCTTGATCGGAACGATATTCCGGGGGGGCATGGCTTGTGCACCGACTTCATTTAAATAGGGGATAGCCGGTTTCAGTTCTGCTGTCAGTTTATCCAATACTTCCGGATTCGAGTTTTGCTTGTATTGTTCTGATGTTATGAAGACTTGTGTCGCTTCGGACAGTATATAAAGATTCCCCATTGGTAATTTCATTGATATGGGATGGGGTATAGTTTTTTTGATTATCAGTTTGGATATTTGTATTTTCTATCTTTTGAGCGACACTTTGTGTGCTTGCCATACATATCCCGATACACAGTCCCCAAAAAGCGTTTCTTGTCATACTTAGTCTTTTAAAAGTTAAATGGCCTTCATTTTGCGGCTCTTATAGGTAATGACGTTTATAGATCGAATTTGTAACCATTGGATTTGTTCTTATTTTTATAAAGCGGTTCGATGTCTTCTTGTTTGTCTGTAAAGGGAAGAAAAAGGTTGTTTTTATAGGAGTTAAACCAAAATATGCTGTATATTTGAAGGCGAAATAATCAAATACCTATGAAAAAGTATATTATAACTCTGCTGTTTTGCACGTTGTTCTGTCATCCGGGCATTGCTCAAGGTTTGAAATCCGTTTCTATTCTGGGGGATTCTTATTCCACTTTCGAAGGCTATGTTCAGCCCGATACTAATTTTGTATGGTATCTGAAGACGCCTCTAAAGGACGGAAGACAGATATGGTTTCTGTACGTAATACCTGGTGGCATCAGTTTATTAAGGAGAACAACTACCGTCTTTGTGTGAATAATTCGTTTTCCGGTGCTACTATTTGCCATACCGGTTACCGTTCGGAGGATTATAGCGACCGTTCTTTCATCACCCGGATGAAGGCATTGGGCTGTCCTGATATTATTTTTATTTTTGGCGCGACTAATGATTATTGGGCAAAATCTCCTTTAGGAGAGTATAAGTATGCGGATTGGTCTAAAAAAGATTTGTATTCTTTCCGCCCTGCCATGGCTTATATGCTGGATACAATGATTGATTACTATCCTAATGTGGAGATTTATTTTTTGTTGAATGATGGTTTGGGAAACGAGATAACTGAATCAGTCAGAACGATTTGCAAACATTATCAGATCGATTGCATCGAATTGAAAGGGCTTGATAAGATGAGCGGCCATCCTTCGGTGAAAGGGATGAAACAGATTAGTGAACAGGTGAAGGCGTATATGGCTGTGCACGGAAAGTGACATGATCGTTTTTAAAGCCTGTTTAAATTTTTTGTTTTCATTTCAGAATGACAATGCTGATGAAAATTTAAACAGGCTAAAAGGAATATAATTCTTTTGATAAACTTAGTCAATGGTTTTATGAATCCTGGCTTTTGATGGGCGACTGATAACAAGTATCTTTGTGGCTTGATGAATGTCGCATCCAGACATTAGACCTCATCATTCACTATCCAACGTCCCGATTTATTGCTTCCTTCGCGTCTTATGTAACCGGCATCACGCAGTTCCTTGATTTTCTTTTCAATCGAGCGACGGGTGACGGAGAGTGCAGCTGCGATTTCATCAAGGGTGACAGCCGGATTACACTGGATTTGTTCAATGATTTGTTCCGAACTTATCCCGAACTTATCCCGAACTTTATCCCGAACTTCCATCACATTGTGCTGAGATATAAGACTGCCTTGATGTCTCTTGAGGGTGTTTAAAATTTCTTGAAGCATAAATTCAATGAAAGGCCTCCTGAATCAGCTGTTGCAGTGCTGTGCTGTATTGCATTATAATAAGCTTCTTGATTGGCATAGACCATATTTTCTACGGGCAGATATTCAAAAAGCGGATGCAGTCTGCCTAAAATTAGTGATTGCCAAAGACGGCCCATACGCCCATTACCATCACTGAATGGATGAATAAATTCAAATTCATAATGGAACACACAACTGCGAATGAGTAAATGGTCTTTGGCCTGTTTGAGCCACTCGAATAAATCATCTATCAAAAAAGGAACGCGATCGGCAGGAGGAGCCATGTGTACCAATCTTTCTTCTGAGAAAACACCGACTCCACCACGGCGGAATTTGCCGGCATCGTCGGTCAGTGCCATCATCATTGTACCGTGTGCCTTTAACAGGTCATTTACATCAAACGGATTTAATTTTTCGTAAAGCTCATAGGTCTTTATAGCGTTTTTAACCTCTTGAATCTGCCGCAAAGGTGCCATAACCGTTTTACCATCAATAATGTCTTTCACTTCGTTTTCCGACAGCCATATTCCCTTCAATGGCCAATGAACTATGGATTGTTCTTACTCGATTGGCTTTTCGCAATCTCAGCCCATCGCTTTGCTCTAAACGAATGGCGTATCGCTCAATCTGTGCAGATATTTCTGCAATCAAGTTGATAGCGTTGGTTGATATGGTAAATGGTGGTATATACATGGTATAAACAATTATTTATCGTTGTACTTATCTGTCACTTTATGTAAGATAAGCTTAGGCTAAAGTACAAAAAAGAAACGAATAAGTGGATGCAAACTGGGCAAAAGTGCGATTCGAATTTCTGTATTCTAAATATAGTTGCAAGGAACGGATTTAATTAATATTGATAAATTGTCAGACATATTCTCATAACTTCCGGTTGATTTTAGTGTTAGATATAAAAAAAATCGGAAATTATGGGGGAAAGGGGATTAAACTTACAATTATTCTTCCTTATATTCAAACCATTGGTATGATGCTTTATTTATCGATTGTCAAACGGATTTCATTCTTTCCTTTCAGTAATGAATAATAGCCTTTAAACTGTACGATACAGAACCAAGCCCGCCCGTTCGTTCGCCTGACAGGTAGAGAAAGTCATTGTCGTGATGGCAGAAAAATTATGAGAATGTACACGGTGCAGAAGCATGGAGGGACATACCAGACTGTCCGCCATCTCAGGTCGGAGAGACAAAAACAAGTTGCCATCGGCAAAATGATGGAAAGGTTGCTCAGGGATACGCATTGTAGCCCATTCCGGTGATAAAGCAGAACTTTCAAAATCATTCTGTTTATCTGTCTTCGACACCGGCGTCCATGGTAAAAAGTGGACGTTTCAATCGGTTTCCGATAACACCAATGCCGGGATTGAAGATAGGTTCACCGTTTTGAAAACTCACCTCACAAAGAAAGGTTTCGCGTCCTAAAGGCACCAGTCCTCCTTCCACAATTCGTTTACCGAGAAACACAGCATACCAATCTCCGGTCGGTGTCTGTACCAGATCGGCATGTCCGAGAGACTGCACAGGGTAGTCCTTGCCAAGATGGCGGTGTGTCAATACGGGATTGACGGTACAAGGTACATACGATTGGCCCCAGAGGGATTTAGCAGTGAGGGCGGTAACAGCATGGTTATAATCCGATCCTCCTTCAGCCATCAACAATAGATAGTGATCCTCTATTTTGTATAAATGAGGCCCTTCGGCGTACTTTGCATTAGCCGCATGGCCATAGGCCAATGTTTTTCGTTCTCCGACCAGACATCTTTTTTGGAGGTCCAGCTCCTGCATCCATACGGCACACTGGGCAGGCCATGCGCTCTTAAAATCCCAGCGATTGCCTGTATAATAACAGCGTCCGTCCTCATCAAAAAAAAGAGAAGGGTCAATGCCGGGAGCATCTTTCAGCCACACCGGATCCGACCAGGGACCGGCCGGATTCTTGGTTGTCATGTAGAAATTGCCACCACAGCCATGAGCTGTGGTAATAAGATAGAATGTTCCATTATGATAACGCAAAGTGGATGCCCAGATGCCATCATTATCCGTCATATCGTTAATTAGTCAGGTCACGGCTATGATAAATGGGAAGTCCGGGAAACCATGTGAATGATGAAGTGACTAAATAATAATCTTCTCCTACCCGGCAGATAGAAGGATCTGGATGGAATCCCGTGCAAATGGGATTGGAAATGGAATCCGGAATAATCGTTTCTCCCATCATTCTAACACAAAAAAAATAGTAACTAACAGTAAAAGTAATCTTCTTATTTTTCTGTTTAGAAATATGAAACTGCGCGTTATTATAATATTTCTCATCGTTATTAATATATTAGCAATTATTATACTTCAAATTTTCCAGTGTTACATTTCTTCTGTCTTTTGCATGGTTCATTCTATATCTCAGCCCTTTTGCATAAGATATGGAATAGCTCAAAAGTGATAGACATTGTCTATCGTTACGAAAGTGCCATCACTTCCATAGATTGTTTTTGTTTTGTCTGTCCATACCGGCCGTACCCCTGTTATCTCAACCTGTAAGGTATAATTTGCCTTCGGCATTTTCGGTGTTATAATTCGAATTGCTTTTTCCGGATACTTGCTGTAGAAATCTACCAATGAAGAATATACAGTATCTTTCTCGGCATTTAATACACTTACTTTGGCATATCCGCCATGAGGGTTTGTTTCTCCAACAATAGCAGCATGAGTTCCTTTGAACGCTATCTCCAACACGTTTCCTTTTTGATTGGACTTCCATGCTCCGTACAACTTTTTCCCTTTGTTCAGAGCGTCCGTCGGTTTTAGCTTCCTGATGTCCCATGCCTGCCAATATTCAGGGATGGATATTTTTGTTCCATCCACTTGTAAAGGCATCCATACATATGTGGCGGCTGAGGCCTGATGCGGATAAGACCAACGATCTCCCATAAACATAGGTATGGTATCATTACCGCATTTCAGCGGGAATACAAATGTACTTTGCGAATTGTAGGTCAGCTTGCCTTCCGGGGGCAGAACAGCCCTTGTTTCGTCCAAGGGCCTTCTATCTGGGGAGCCGTGAAATAGAAGTTATCATTTTTTTTTCCCAACTGGTCAGGTTTGAGGTAAGCATGAAATAGACACCATTCTTTTTTTTGAACATGGCCGGTGATTCGCCCATGCCTTTAATGTGGGCCACTTCAGCCTCTATCGAACGGTAATCATCGCTTAACCGATAAACAGGACCATGATGATGAATCAGTAAATATCCTTTTCCATCGGTGTCCTGAAAAGTTCCCATATCCCAGCGTTTTACCGGTTGTCCCTTATAGAGCAACGGTCCTGCAACTGATAGTCACCTGCAATCGTTTTGCAGGTGGCTAAACCGATATAAGGGTCCTTGTATCCCATATCATCGGCATGCATCAGCATGATATACTCGCCCGTCTTAGGGCATTTCATCACTTTTACACGCTCACCTACGCGGTTGGGACCGAGGATGCCTTCGGGTTGGACTCTAAGGACAATGTTCTCGAATTTCCAGTTTACAAGGTCATCCGAAGAATAACATGAGAAGCCGGGGAAAGCGTTACTTTTGTCCGATTTCCATTCTCCGAAAAGATAATACCTTCCGTTTTCTTCCACAATACAAGCACCATGTGCATTGACAATATTTCCCTTGTCATCAAACCATGGAATACCGTTGACTACTAAATTGTTTTGGGCTGTAGCTGTTCCTGCTTTCAATAAGAGGAACAACAAGAATGGTAAATATTTCATCATGTCCTTTTATCTTTTTGTTGTGCAAATATCTGAATTGTAAATAATTTCTAACATGGATTTTAGTCTCAAATCCTGTATTATCGTACAAAAAAACGCGTGAAGTGTTATTGTTCTTTGTTGAAAGTATGGGTGTCAAGTTCTCATAGTAGGCTTTATCTTAAAGGTTTTCACTTGATTTTAATCTTGAGGGGGGGAAGTATTGTGCTTCTCTTATGTCAACATTTATATTGGCTAATAAGAATCTCATTGTTATCAGTGAAAATAGTTTTTTTAGTGTTCAACAGAATTCTATTTAAAAATGGATGTATAAAAATGTTTGTATATACTTTTGCTAATAAAATTATTTGTAGTTATATGTAGAACGAGGACTGCATTAGCCCTCGTTCTACATATAGACTTCAGAATTGTTCTCCTGGTTGAGGCCAATTGGGGGTAGGAATATGCATTCTTTGCATTTCTTCATCGAACTCCTTTACTCGTCTAGGGTATTTTTTTGCGAGATTATTTGTCTCTTCTGGATCTTCTTTCAAGTTATACAATTCTAGAGGTTGATTAGGATGGATGGTTACACACTTCCAATCTCCTTTTCTGGCTGCACGTTGTTTCCCTGGAAATTCCCAATATAATAAGCGGTTGTCTGTATCAACTTGCTTTCCATAGAAAAGCGGTAAGATGTTTATACCGTTAATTTGTTTTGGCAAATGCTTCGTTCCTTTAGCCAATGCTGCTAATGTGGGCATCATATCTGGAAAGTAGATAAGATTGTCTAGTGTTTGTATAGGTACCATTCCTGGTTGATTGACAATGAAAGGTACTCGGATCCCACCTTCGTAAAGCGTTCCTTTTCGACCTTTGAATCCAGCATTGCAATTTAATATTTTAATAGGAGCTTGGATAGCGGCCCCATTGTCTGAGGCAAAAATAATTAATGTATTCTTTCGTAAATTAAGTTGCTCTAGTTCGTTTAATAAACGTCCGATAGCAGCATCCATGTGAGTAATCAATGAAGCATAGCGTTTGGTATTAGGCTCCCATGTTTCTTGTCCTTCATACCATGCTGTTTGATCTATATTATAGGGTTCATGAGGGGCGTCAAAAGCTAAATAAAGAAAAAAAGGATTGTCTTTATTCCTTTTTATAAAAGCGATGGCATCGTTTGTGCTCAAGTCGTTGTTATGAATACCATGTTTTCCATTTGCATTTTCTGGGATGTGGATGAGTGAGTCACCGTGGAAACGATAATAGGGATAATAATAAGGAGAGTTACTGTGTACCGTAGAGATAGTCCATCCATAAAATTCGTCAAATCCGCGATGATTAGGAGAGGCTCCTTTATCGTAGCCATCTAAATGCCATTTGTTTACTAAGCAAGTTCGGTAACCCGCTGCGCTTAATATGGTGGCAATGGTTGTATCTTGTGGTAATAGATTAGCTCTCCTGACAATGGTGGAATCACCATTGGGATTTATTTTGATTCCGGCAATACCTCCGGCTGTACACATGTTATCCCGTATACGGGTATTTCCTGTATTTTTACCAGTCAGCAATGCACATCTGGATGGTGAACTAATACCGCTTCCTGCATAACATTGATTGAACCGGGTACCGGTTTCGGCTAGTTGGTCAATATTAGGTGTTTTTACATATTGATTGCCGTAACAGGATAAATCTCCATACCCCATATCGTCTGCTAAAATAAAGATGATGTTCGGTCTGTCTGGACTTACTTTGTCATTTTGAATCTCTGCAAAGGTAATTTGGGGTAGAAGGATACCGGCAGTATATAAACTGCCGGTTAAGATATTATTTTTCATATTTTATGGATAAAGGATTAATATAACTCATTTTGCTCCCAATTGTTTGAAAGCTGAATTTGGTCGTAAGGGATTCCAAACAGAACAGCAGCGGATGTTCCCGTCCACTTCCATGTTGTAGGTGTGCCGGTGATGTCGGATGGACTACTTACATTCATTCCATTATTACTGGACTGAAATGTAGGGTTGAGTCCTTGTGTACGGTGGCTAAAATGTTTTTCCATTACTTCTGTAATTCTTCCCCGACGGATTAAGTCATACCATCTATGTCCTTCAAAACATAGTTCCAACATTCTTTCATTTTCGATGGCTATACTCATTTCCTTTTGTGTTGTAGCAGTTGTATTTGATAGTCCGGCACGAGTCCTTACCATATTTAGATAGTTGGCGGCAGATGGGGTATTGCCGGTTTCGTTTAAACATTCGGCATACATTAACAATACATCTGCATATCGATAAATGATATTGTCGTTACCACAAGCACAAGTTGTCATACCCTCATTACCAAAGTCGAAATATTTTAATGTGACAGGAAGGTAAGTGTATCCTTCTTCTGTGATGTCTACCTCGTTGCTGGCTACTGATATGTCATCTGTATAAATTCCATTGTATATTAATTTTTTGAAAGCGTTGGTCATTACTGTTGGCTTTGAATGTATTGTAAAGTTCCCATGTCATTAACAGACAACTGGTGCCTTGTGAAACAGTGATGGTAGAACTGGTTCCGTCTGGATAAATGTAAGCGGGCTGAGTAGATGGTCGAGCTGCTGGTATGCAACGTCCCATAAGTGGGTTAGCCACTACTGTTGCACCGTTGTTGTATTGAGCAGCAAAAATGATTTCTTTTTCCCATTGGGTTGTCTGAAGCATAAATCTGTAAGACATCATTTTCTAAATCTAATTTTTTCCTTATTTTGATTGGCATAATCCAGAATGTTTTCTAAAGAATTTTTAGCTGAATTAAAATCCTGCAATGTCATAAAAACGTCTGCTTGCATGGTATAAGCTGCTATTTTTTGTCGCTCGTCCTTGCATGTTATTGGCGGAATAGTAGTTTGGCAGATTGGCTATGGCTGTTTTCAAGTCGTCTTTTTTTATCAAGCTGTAGACTTCGTTCACACTGCTCCGTCCATAATCATAAAGGGTTGAGTAATCATCTATTGGATCTGTAGTGATAGGTACTGCTCCAAAAAGTCTTACAAGCGTGAAATAGGCATACGCCCTGAGAAACTTAGCTTCACCTTCATATTGTGTTCTGTTCGTTTCCGAGGCATTATCTAGTTTTTGAAGAACATTGTTGCAGCGGTTTATCATATTGAAACAATGTTCCCATATTTCACTAGTGATTCCTAAAGTCGCATCCCATGTACTTTCGTTCAGACTGATGTGATCAAGGGAGTTATTTTTTTTATAGTCGTATCCTTCATCTGTAGCCAAACTATTAACATAATTCACATTTAGTGTGATGTCCTGTAGGTGATAATAACCATTGAGAAGTATGTTTTGCAGTTCTGCATCATTTTTTCAGATAGGTTTCCATTTGCATGGAATCGGTAGGGTAACGGTCAAAAAATCCGTCACTACAAGCGGTATAGGTAAGGCTTGTCATGGAAATGATCGCAAATGAAATTAATTTATTGAAAGTTTTCATATTGTATCGTTGTTAAAAGTTAAAATTAAGACCGAAAGTAAATGTGCGGGAGATGGGATATCCACCAAAGTCCACCCCGTTGTTTGTGGCGGAGTTCCCTTCATAATTTGCTTCAACGGAATAACCTGGATATTTGTCAAAAGTCCATAGGTTTTGTACATTAGCACTGATGCGCATATTTTCTATGCCTATTATTTTACAGAATTTTTTCGGTAATGTATATCCAAGGGATACGTTACGGATACGTAGAAAGTCTGCATCATAAAGATATCTCTTGTGGAGGGGCCAATATTGCTGCCTAGGTTATTTGTCCCAGCTTTGTGTGACCTTCCGTTTCCGGGATCGGTTGATGACTTCCAGCGTCCTAATCCGGATTCAGCTAGTACATTGTCATCGTATCGGTTTAAAGAAAAAGCACGTGCGGCTGCATAAATTACATTACCTCCGCATTGTCCGTCAATAGTGACCGCCAAATCGAAATCTTTATAAATAAAAGTATTATTCCATCCAAAGGTAAAATCCGGTTGATAGTTCCCTACCAATTGATAATCGTTGACGTCAATAGTGCCGTCTTTATTATAATCTTCAAATATTAAATCTCCAATATCCTGAGTTCCGTTTTTAGCATATTGGGCTAAATCTTTTTCTGTATTAAATGTGCCTATAACTTTTAGCATATACATGTCACCCATCGGACGTCCTACATAGTTTCTCATTACATTTCCCCATTTGGTTCCTGCACTTGCATTGGCAAGTTGATTTTGATTGTTGGCAAGTGAAAGAATTTTTATTATTGTTTTTGGACCAACTAAGAGTCGTTTCCCAGGAAAAATCTCCTTTAAACGGAGTGGCGGAAACTTGGATTTCTATACCTTTATTTTCAATTTGTCCGGCATTCATATAAACGCTGCCTGCTATACCATTGAAATTAGGAATATTGGCTGGCATCACAATGTCACTAGTCCTCTTGTAGAGATCTACTACTATATTCAAGGCATTGAATACGCCAATATCAAACCCTAAGTCCATTTGTTTGTTTTTCTCCCATCCTAATTGTCGGTTTGAATAACCGCTAGGATAATAAGTAGGTATGGCTGTTGTACCAAACACCACATTTTGGTCTGAACTGATAGTAGATATCCATGCATAATCATTTCCTATCTGATCATTACCTGTTATTCCATAACTGGCACGTAATTTAGCGATGTCGAGCCAGTGTATATCTTTCATAAAGTCTTCTTCGGTTATATTCCATGCCAATGACCCCGAATAAAACTATCCTGCGCGTTTGTCCGGTCCGAATTTGCTGGAACGGTCGCGACGGACAGAACCTGAAAGGACATATTTATAATTATAATCATACACTAGACGGGCAAACATGGCGTCAAATACATAGTTGGAGTATTCGGAAGAACCTGTCCACAGTTTCGCTCCATTTACGTTGGTAATAGATGTATTGTTATAGGCAATGGGATTATCAGAATCAGTCCGATCGTCTTGTTGTACTTCAAAATCACTATTGTATTCGAAGTCATATCCGATCATGGTGTTCAAATGATGTTTTTCATTAAATGTAACATCATAAGTTGCTGTAGTGGACCAATAGGCATTATAACCAAATCCAGACAGACGGTAACCGTCTATGCTAGTCAAATCCGGTGTGGATTTGTTACCTGTATAACTTTTACCTAGTAAAAAGGCAGATTGGTAATAATCTTGTTTTGCTGCATTAGTCGTAAAGTTTACCGATGTGCGTAATGTCAGTCCTTTAATGGGTTTTACTTCAAAATAGGCATTGGACATTGTGCGGATAGACCATTTGTCATTTCGATTTTCTAGTAAATTCGAAACAGGATTGCGAAGTTGGTTATTAAGTCCTAAGTCTGCATAATGTTGAGCTATTTGAGTATAATCTCCGTTATTCTGGTAAACAGGAAGTATAGGTGGCATAGACAATGCCTGGGCAATTACGCCTGTTACGTCTTCAGTATTTCCACCGGTTGGTTGTTGGAGGCGTCTTTTGCTATAGGTTGTACTGAAATTGACTCCTAGTTTTATTTTCTTTGATAAATTTGCTTCAAATCCTCCTTTGATTCCGACTCTTTTGTAAAAAGAGTTTAACAGGATGCCATCCTCGTTTTGATAGTTGGCAGAGAAGTTGTATTTTAAAACTTCTGTACCTCCTGTAATGGTTGCTGTTCCTCTATAATTCAGTGCATTACGGAATATGGCATCTTGCCAGTTCGTGTTTTCGTAATTCCCACTCTCTCTCATCTGAATCAACTTGGGAAAATTTTGAATACTTCCGTTGTTTGTACGTGCTTCAATGATCATGTCCATATAATCATCAGCTTCTAGTACGTCCACATAATTTTGGGCTTCACTCCATCCTACTTGTGTGGAAAAACTAACTTTAGGTTTTCCTGTTTGTCCTTGTTTAGTAGTGACAATAATTACACCGTTTCCTGCTTTGGAACCATAAATGGCAGAGGAGGCTGCATCTTTTAGTATTTGAATGTCAGCAATGTCTGCAGGGTTGATATTATTAAAAAGTTCTGCGTCTGTTGTGGGGTAACCGTCGATTACAAATAAGGGGTCATTTCCGCTATTGATGGAGCCTGCTCCTCGGACCCGGATTGCCGGAGCGGCTCCCGGCTCTCCACTGATTTGTTGTAAGGTGATACCTGACGACATACCCACAAGGCTTTGTGATATATTTGATGTCGGCATCTCTGAGATTTTTCCTCCCTTTACAGTTGAGATGGCGGTGGATACCGAACGTTTTTGTATGGCACCATAGCCTACCACCACTACTTCGTCCAATGTTTCTGTATCTTCTTCTAATGTTATAATAAGCTTATCATTTTTATCGACTTTAATTTCTTGTGTAATATAACCGATGTAAGAAATGAGTATTGTTCCTTGACTGTTCATTTGAAGACTAAAGTTTCCGTCAAGATCAGAAACTGTGCCGTTTGTACTTCCTTTTTCCATAATCGTTGCACCGACGATGGGAATACCCGCATTATCTTTCACAATACCTGTCACCTTATTTTGTTCTTGCTGTATTCCTTGCACAATCTCAGTAGAAAGAATGATTTTCTTTTCAAGCACCGAATACTTCACATTCGTTCCTGCGAAAATCTGATCCAATATCTTGAAGATATTATTGTTGTTTGCCGAAACTGATACAATACGTTTCAGATCTACGTGTTTATTGTTGAAGAAGAAATCAAACCCCGATTCTTTTTTCAGCTTTTCCAACACAGTGCCAACTGTTTCATTACGCACTTCAAGACTGATCATGGTCTTTTGCGCATACGACTCTGCCGCATAAGTCATACTTAACGAACAGATTAAAAAAAGAGTACACTTAGTTTCATAGGTAATGGAGTTTTATTTAAGATTAACCTACACGACTTTATCATCCATAATAATTGGACGCTAAAATAAATTTTCATAATTTTGTAATTGAGATAAAGTGAATAAAATGTTGTCTTTGCTTGTCGCCAAACAAGCATAGAAAGATGATTTTTTCATACGGGGTGATACGCCAATATCCTCCCGTATGTTTTTTGTTTAGGGAGCCTGTTGTCTGTTCATTTTTCTAGTATTTAAATTAAGGGTTAAACGTATATTAGTACACTTCTATTTTCAGCTTTTCCGTCTTTATATCTGCACTGTCAATGTAACGCCAGCGTATGTGGGAAGAAATCCGGAAATATTCCATAATACGCTCCAGACGCTGATGGGTGAATGTTCCTGTGAACGAACAGCCTTTCAGCCCCTTGTTGGACAATACGAATTCCACATTGAACCGCTTTCCAAGCATGTGCAGCACTTCATCCAGCGGAGTGTCATTAAAGATGAGCTTGCCATCTTTCCATGAAATCTCCGATTCGCCCGAAGTGACGTAACACTTGATATCCCCGGTTTGTGGGGAATAAACTAACTTCTGTCTGGGGGAGAGCATACTCTTTTGAAATTTTCCTTTGTTATTCTTATAAATAAACCCTACGCTGCCTTTGATAAGCGTGGTGGAAATGGGAGTTTCATTACCGTATGCTTCCACATTGAAACTTGTTCCGTACACCTCCACCTGAGAATGATGAGGGGTGGAGACGATGAATCGTTTCCGGGGATGTTGGGTCACATCGAAATAAGCTTCACCGTTTAACTCCACTTGGCGTACATCGCCGGCGAAAAAGGTGGGATAGCGGAGGGAGGATTCCGAATTGAGGTGAACTACCGTGCTGTCCGGTAACAGGACGGAGGTAGTCATGCCTGCATTGGTTTTTATTTCCACCATCTGAGCGGTGACTACCGGCTGCTGTCTGTCCGGATACAGAGCCAATACACCTATCAGGAGGGGAACGGACAGGATGGCCGCAATGCGTTGTGTCCATCCCCACCAGGACAGGTTTCTAACTTTTGTTCTGCTTTTTACCTTGTCTAATGCCTTTTCCGTATCTATCTTCTTTGTGATGTGCTGTGTGTCTACAGCCAGATAGAGCGTATTCAGCTGCTTGGCTATACGCAAATGCTCCTCATCGGCATTCAGCCAGGCTTCTATCTGTTCGTTCTCCGGCGGAGTGGTGTTTCCTTCGAAATACTTGGTCAACAAAGTTTCTATATCGGTATGGTTTTCCATGAATTATACTTTAATTTTTTCCTTTATATTATTAAGACAAGCGAGAATGAAAGGTATCTAAACGAAAAATGCTTTTTTAAAAAAAAAGTTTTTTCCGATAAAAACAACTATCTTTGTGCACAAGGAAAACAGTTATTATACTATGAATCATACCGTGGAAGACTTGTCTTTGTTTAATGCTCTCCGACAGGGGGGATGGTAATTCTTTTGACCATTTATTCAGAAGATACTATCCTATGCTGTGTGCCTATGCTCACCGGTTGGTATCGTTGGAAGATGCCGAAGAGATTGTTCAGGAGGTAATGTTATGGCTATGGGAGAATCGTGGGGATTTGATAATCGAGTCTTCATTGAATCAGTATTTGTTCAAAATGACTTATCGGAGGGTCTTGAACCACTTGACGCGGGAACAGGTGAAAACCAAGGCTGAAGCTGCCTTTTATGAGAGGACACAGGCGGCATTGTGTGAAGTGGACTATGCTCGTTTTGAGGAATTGGACCGGAAAATAAAGGAGGCGATGGCTGCTCTGCCCGACAGTTATCGGGAGGCTTTTGTGATGCATCGCTTTAAGGAACTGAGTTATAAAGAAATTGCCGAAGTGCTGGATGTGTCACCACAGACGGTGGCTTACCGCATCCAGCAGGCATTGAAGCTGCTTCGTGTTTCCTTAAAGGATTACTTGCCCATGCTGGTATGGCTGGTGGGCTGAAAAGTACCTCTCCCTGAGTTTCCCTTGTTTTTTCCTTCAAATCCTTCAGCCCCTTCGCAAACGCCCGTCAATAAAGAAAAGCGGCTGAAGGATTTCCTCCCGGAATTCCTTCAGCCTAGTGTAGAAGTTTCAGCTCTTTATGGTTTGAGCTTCGTTTGTAGAAGTTTTCTATTATATTGTTTCGTTGTATATTTACTTTATTGTCAGGTCCATGTCGTTTGTTGCCGATACGTTTTCCGTTTCGTTCTCCGGTTCGGGCAATTTCTCTTTTCCGTAGAATCCCGGCATCGGTTCATAGATGGGGTTGCGCGGAATGGAGATATTGCGCAGTTTTTTATCTTTCGCCAGTTGGGCGATATAACGTCCCGCGGTGGCACGTGTCAGTCCGCATAACGATTCAAACTTCCGGCGTGTCAGCACGCTGTTTGTCAGGAAGTATTCCGTCAATGCCTCGTCTATACTCTCTTTTGTCACCGGCATGGAGTGCGGCTTGTATTTCGAACGCTCGGTCTTGACGTCGCTCAACTGATGCTTCAGGTATTTGTCCGCACGGAATGTCACCGATTTGAATTTCACCTTGTTGGCACGTGTGGAGCTTGGTGTCCGTGTCTCGGGGCAGGTAAGCGATATATGGAAATATCCTATCCCTTCGATATGTACCCGGGCACCGTCCTTCAAGTAGTAGGCCAGTTTCTCGCTGAGCGAGATAATGGTTGCCTTGATGTCCGCCACGGTGAGCGAGGAGCCGTACTGTATTTCCCGTGCCAGATAGTCGGTGTTGATGCGCTGCCAGTTTACTACACGGGCGTGATAGCGCTTCTTGCGCGTACCTATCGTATTGGGTGATTCATAAAATTCAAATTTGATAGCCATTCGCTTATTTGTTTTTATCCGGTTGTTTATGCTTTCTTGTACGGAAGAGTTTGCTGCAACTTCCTTTCAAGTTAATCGTTTCACTTTAGTGATGAAATTATATCACTAAAGTGATGAAGTTGTATCACTTAGGTGATGAAATTTCATCATTCAAGTGAAATGATTAACTTGACGGTGCAAAAGTATGAAATAGTCTTGATAAAAACGAATAATTTCCCTGTTATTTTCGCTTAGTCACTTTTTTGCAGTAGTGTGTAGTAAATACTTGTAAAAGGGTGTTTTGAGTGTTATCTTTGTGATATTACACAACCCCAAATAATGAAAAAGGATGAAAAAATTAGTGGAAAAATTACTGAGTTGGTGCAAAAAGAGTATGAAAATGAGGAGATGCGTGGGAAAAAGCACGGCTCCGGTTACCGGGCAGTCGGTGGGGCAAACCGGAAATGCGGAAGGGGTGTTGCCTTCAACGGCTACGGAAACGGTGGATGAAATTGTTCTCCCAGCGGCTGTCGAAACAGCTGGCATGGCAGAAACTATCGATGAAAAGGCGCTTTTGGCAAATCGGGGCGCAAGAAACCGGAGAATATGCTGGAGGCCTTGCAGTGCTTTTTGACCGCACGGTATGATTTTCGTTATAACCTTCTCACCGAACAGACGGAGTATCGTGGGAAAGAGATGCCGGATGAAGAGTATGGTATAGTGGCTCAACGCGATTTGAATACATTCTGTCTGGAGGCGCGTTCCGGTGGCATCAACTGCTGGGATAAGGATGTGAGCCGTCTGCTCCATTCCAGAAAGGTGGAAAACTATCATCCTTTTCTACATTATATGAGCCACTTGCCTCAGTGGGACGGAGTGGATCGTGTAACTCCGCTGGCCGTGCGTATATCGCGTAAGCCGATGTGGGTGAAAGGGTTTCACCGTTGGATGCTGGGTGTTGCCGCCCAATGGCTGGGGCAGGCGCAGGATTGCGCCAATGCGGTGGCGCCTATGTTGGTGAGCCGTGAGCAGGGGAAGCGCAAGTCTTCTTTTTGCAAGATTTTGATGCCTAAGGAACTTACACCTTATTATATAGACAAGTTCGACCTGACGAGCGAGAGTGGATGTGAACAGAAACTTTCGCTTTTCGGATTGATCAATATGGATGAGTTCGACAAGTACCGTGCCGGACAGATGCCTGCCTTAAAGAATCTGATGCAGATGACCACACTGACTTTCCGCAGGGCACATCGTCCGGCATTCAGTCATCTGCCTCGTATCGCCTCTTTCATCGGTACGTCCAATATGACGGATCTGCTGACTGATCCCACAGGAAGCCGCCGTTTCCTCTGTGCGGAAGTGGATGATAAGATTGATTGTACACCGCCCGATCATGCGCAGCTGTTCGCCCAGCTGAAAGCGGAGCTGGCCGGGGGAGAGCGTTACTGGTTCTCGGAAGAGGAAGAAAAGGAGATACAGCACAGCAACCGGAATTTTTATAAAATGCCTGCCGAACAGGAATTGTTTTTGCGTTGTTTCCGGATGCCGCAGGAAGGGGAGTTGTCCAAGCCCTATACCACGACGGATTTGTTCAATTATTTGCAGAAACATTATCCGGCTGCCATGCGCGGGGTGACTCCGAACCGCTTGGGCAGGATGATGGTTGCATTGGGGATACAGCGTGTTCATACCGAGTATGGCAATGTGTACCGGCTGGTGAAGCTGAAGGATTCTTCCGCAGCCTGAAACTTTTTCCCGGTGTGATCCTTCAGCCGGAACGCCCTCCTGCAAAGGGTTTGCGGGAGGACTGAAGCTTTTGAAGGATTTTTCAGGGGGAATCGTATAAGGAGAAATAAATGAAAAAGATTGCTTGGCGATTTGTTTGTTCGACTTTTTTTAGTGGTGGCGTTTTTATCTATAAAAACATGGGAAGTGACAGTTTACATATTTATTACATTGTTTCTTCTTGGGATTATCCGGAAACGAGATGCTCCAAGTTTCATGCTGCTCCGGGAGATACTTTGCAGTTGAAAGTTTCCTTCCGGTCGGACAGCGTAGGGGTGTTTGTCCGTGAATTTCATATCTATGGCAACTTTTCCTTTTTGCCACTTGGTCTGACGGTGGAGGGCGCGATTGCATATAAGGCAAGCTCATAGCATATAAGAGAAAGAATTAACAGGATAATTTTGTTTTTATCGAAGGTTTATTGCTAACTTTGCTCTACCATCGTAATATGGATGAAAAGCACAACCGATATACAAATGAGCAAAATGCCTGGAAATTCTTTTAATGATATCTATACCTCTTATTATAAGAAGTCTTTTTTCTTTGCCAAATCATACGTTCATAATGATTTGGCGGCAGAAGATATTGCCTCCGAGGCATTAATAAAGTTGTGGGAAAAGTTGAAGGCCGAGTCTGTTGAAGAGAAATATATCTTACCGTTGTTACTGACAATTTTGAAGAACAAGGCTTTGGACTATCTAAAGCACGAGGAGGTAAAACGCAGTGCTTTTGAAGTGATGGCCGACTGGCAACAACAGGAATTGTCTATTCGTATGTCTGCCTTGGAAGCGTGCAATCCTGATGAGATTTTTTCGGAAGAAGTGGAAATAATCATTAGTGCTACTTTAAGTACCTTGTCGGAACAGACGCGACGGGCATTTATTTTGAGCCGTTTTGAAAATAAACCCAATAAAGAGATTGCCGAAGAGATGGAAATCTCTATAAAGGGGGTGGAATATCATATATCAAAAGCATTGAAAGTACTGCGGGTGACTTTAAAAGATTATCTTCCTTTATTTTATTTCTTCTTTTATTATTAAGCCTGACCGGATGGGGATACGGATGTTTTTGAGGACAAAAACGATTTTTTTATATATTTTTCTTCATTTTCTTTTAGGGTAATTTCTTCTTGAGTCGTTTCTAATAAAACAGCATAGAATATGAATCCTGAATTATTGCAAAAATATATAGCCGGAAATGCTACTGAAGCCGAAAAGCAGCGTGTGACCGAATGGATACAGGAAAATCCTGAGAACATGCGTGAATATATGGCACAACGGAAGTTGCATGACATGGCATTGTGGCGTACGGAACCTGTGGCGGAGGAGAATAGCCGGGAAAGGAAACATTTCTCGTTACGCGGAATATGTATGGAAGCTGCCAAGATAGCAGCGGTATTGGCGATCGTCTTGTTGGGTACACATTATTGGACAGGAAAACATCAGGTACCGGAAGACAAAACATGGCAGTCCATTTATGTGCCGGCGGGCCAACGGGCGGAATTGATGTTGGCGGATGGTACGAAAGTCTGGTTGAACTCACGCAGTACCTTGACTTTCCCGGGAAGTTTCAAAGGGGATATCCGAAATGTGAAATTGGATGGTGAGGGTTACTTTGCGGTGACAAAGAATGTGGAACAGCCTTTTATTGTAGAGACGAACAAATGTAATGTGAAGGTGCTGGGTACAGAGTTCAATGTAATGGCTTATGCAGCGGATAGCGTATGGGAAACTTCTTTGTTGGAAGGTGCTGTCGAAATTTTAGTGCCCGGTTCGAATAACAGTGGAATGAGGCTGGAACCGAACACGATGGCCAGCTTGAAAGGCAACAGACTGGTAAAAGGACGCATCAAGGAGGCCGATTATTTTTTGTGGCGTGAGGGCTTGCTTTGTTTTAATGATATATCCGTACGTGATATGATAGAGAAACTGAAACTGTATTATGGGGTGGATATTGTGGTAAATAATACCCGGATTTTAAAGAACCGTTATACAGGTAAATTCCGCACGAAAGATGGGGTGGAACACGTACTGAAAGTTTTGAGACTCAATAATAAGTTTACTTATACAAAGGATGATGAGACAAATGTGATAACAATTAATTAACCCTTAAAAAAGAATATGCCTATGAAATAACACACATGGTCTAAAAAAGAAATGGGATAGTGCTGCAACACCATCCCATGGAATGTCAATGACGCATTGACAATTTTTTCTCAAATAATCTTAAGTTGAACCTAAAATTAGTAATGCAAATATATGAAAAATATTTTGTATCAGGAATCTATTGTAGAAATTAAACATTTATTCCGTATGATGAGAAACACACTCTTAGCCCTGTTTGTCTTTGCCGGAACAGCTTTTGCCACTGAGTCTTATTCTCAGACAATGAAGGTGACTGTTGTGGCGGATAACGTGTCAACAGGCAAGGTAATCAGTGAAATAGAAAAACAGACAGATTATCTGTTTGTATATAATGTGAACGAGGTGAATCTGAAGCGCAATGTGAAGGTGAATGCGCAGAACAAATCTGTAGCCGAAGTGCTGAATAAGGTTTTTGAAGGTACTGATATTTATTATGCCATGGAGGGTAAGAATATCATGCTGATGAGCAAGGCGAAAAATGGGGAAGTTGCCCAACAGGCAAATAAGGTGACAGGTATTGTGAAAGATACGAATGGCGAGCCGATAATCGGTGCCAATGTCACGGTGAAAGGTCAGTCAATAGGTACGATAACAGATATAGATGGGCGGTTTGTGTTGGATGCCCCGAAAGATGCCGTTTTACAGATTACGTATATCGGGTATGTTTCTCAAGAAGTGAAAGTTTCTGGAAAGAGAGAAATTAATGTAGTATTGAAGGAAGATACAGAAACTCTTGATGAAGTGGTGGTGGTTGGATTTGGTACGCAAAAGAAAGTGAATCTGACAGGAGCTGTAGGACTTGCTACTGCTAAAGAATTAGAATCTCGTCCTGTGACCTCAGCTACACAAGCCTTACAAGGACTGGTACCAGGTTTGCAGATATCAACAAGTACGGGTGAACTGGACAAGACCGCAGATATCAGTATCCGTGGTACAGGAACTATTGGTGAGGGTTCCAGCGGTGCACCTCTTATTCTAATTGATGGAATGGAAGGAGATTTGAATACAGTCAATCCTCAAGACATAGAAAATATTTCTGTATTGAAAGATGCTGCCGCATCATCCATCTATGGTTCCCGTGCTCCCTTTGGGGTCATTTTGGTAACAACCAAATCGGGTACAAAAAAGGAAAGACCAACATAAATTATAATAACAGTTTCCGTATATCTACTCCAATAAATATGCCGGAAATGATGGACTCTTATACATTTGCCAATTTCATGAACAGTGGTTCTCTTAACCAAGGTGGCGGACTTATCTTTACCGAAGACCTGATGCGGGAAATGTTGAATTGGCAAGCTGCTGGTGGAGGCAGTACGGGAGGAGTCAAGGCTTCATCCAACGGTCAATGGGGCAAGCCTGAATATGATCCGTTTACAACAGCTTGGGCAAACACTAACTGGTATGATGAAGTTTATAAATCTTCAACCTTTTCTCAAGAACATAATGTCAGCCTTAACGGAGGAAGTGATATTGTTGCCTATTATGCTTCCTTCAATTATTTAGATCAAGGAGGTTTGTTAAAAGCCGGTGATGACGGACTTCAGCGTTATAATGTGACAGCTAAAATCAATACCAATCTGACTCCATGGTTAAAATTCAACTACAGCACACGCTTTACACGCAATGATGTATGGCGTCCTACCAGCTTTAACAGTTCTTTTTATGATCAGTTGGGAAGAGCTACTTGGCCCAATTTACCGGTTAAAGATCCCAATGGATATTATCTTGACAATGGTTGGACCAATCCTGTTCAAAACCTGTTTGAAGGAGGAAAGCGCAATGCGCAAACAGACCGTCTTTACCAGCAGGCTTCTTTAATCATTGAACCAATAAAGAATTGGACTACCCATGTAGAATTCAACTACAGTATAAAAAACTCTTCAGTAAAAGAAACTTCTCTTCCTGTTTATAACCATGATATAGAAGGAAATGTGATAAATACAAATAAAGATTCTTACCTTTATCAAGACCAGACAAAAAGAGAATTATTTGAATTTGAATATTTATAGCGAGTACTTTCATTCTTTTAACAACATTCATAACACGAAAATTATGCTTGGTTTCCAAACCGAAAGTATGCAACAAGAATTTTCATCCACACAAAAATATGGTATCATGATAGGGGGCATGCCTTATTTTGATATCACAACCGGATTGGACGGGAAAGGCAATGTCAAGGCAACTAAAGCTAACGGAAATGGTAAGAGGTGGAAAACAGCTGGTTTCTTCGGTCGTTTAAACTACGATTATATGGGTCGCTATTTAGCAGAAATCAACATGCGTTACGACGGTTCTTCCCGTTTCCGTCGAGGAAGTCGCTGGCAATGGTCTCCTTCATTCTCTTTAGGCTGGAACATCGCTCAGGAAAAATTCTGGGAGTCACTGACAGATATAGCCAACACATTAAAATTACGTGTTTCGTATGGTGAATTGGGTAACCAGAATACTACAGCATGGTATCCTACCTATCGTGACATGATACTAAAATCATCTAATGGAACATGGTTACAAGACAGCCAAAAACCTAATACAGCAGAACCAGGTGATTTAGTCAGCAACTCTTTAACATGGGAAAAAGTCCGTACTTGGGATGTCGGTTTTGACTATGGTTTCTTCAACAACCGTCTGACAGGTAGTTTTGATTACTACATTCGTTATACAGACGGCATGGTGGGACCTGCCCCTGAACTTCCTTTTACACTAGGTACCTCTGCCCCTAAAACCAATAACTGTAATTTGAGAACAAACGGTTGGGAATTATCTATCGGTTGGAGAGACCGTTTAAATAGTGGATTGGGATATAGTGCCACTTTCACCCTTTCAGATGCTAAGACTATTGTCACTAGCTATCCAAGCAATGCCACTAACACTATTGGTTTGAACAAATATGTTGAAGGACGAGAAATAGGTGAAATCTGGGGATTGCAAACAATAGGAATAGCTAAATCAGAAGAAGAGATGCAAGCTCATCTATCTTCATTACCCAAAGGAGGACAAGAAGCGATTGGCTCCAAATGGTCTGCCGGTGATATTATGTATCGTGATTTGAACGGTGACGGAAAAATATCTAAAGGTGCCAGCACATTAGACGATCATGGCGATTTGAAAGTTATTGGTAACAGCACTCCCCGATATTTTTTTTGGTATTGATCTAAATGCAGATTGGAAAGGCTTTGATGTTCGTCTTTTCTTCCAAGGAGTAATGAAACGGGATTATTGGGGGAAAAGATAATTTCTGCGGTTATCTATTTGGTGTAAGAGGAGATAAAGACATTTGGCATGCCCGTGGCTTGGTAGAACATCAAAATTATTTCCGCGCTCAGGCAATAGGTATCGACGGACACGAACTTCCGGCAAACCTAGATGCTTATTATCCACGACCTGTATTCAAGGAAGGAGCTAAAAACCAAGAAACCCAAAGCCGTTATTTACAAGATGCATCCTATATTCGTTTAAAGAATTTCCAATTGGGTTATACTCTCCCAGCCAAATGGATGAAAAATATAGGATTGACCAAATGCCGTGTGTTTTGTTTCCGGAGAAAATCTTTGGACTGGAACATCATTGTCTTCTTTGTTTGATCCGGAAACAACAATTAGTGGAGGTAATGGTGGTAATGCTTATCCGTTATCAAGCACCTGGTCTTTTGGCTTAAGTTTAACACTTTAATAATACATATACAATGAAAATAAAACATATATTCTTATCTGTACTAATCGCTTCATCAGGATTTATATTTACTGCTTGCGATAACTATTTGGATGAAGTACCTGAGGCATCTATTTCCCCAGAAGTATATTTTACAGAGGCAACCCATATTCAAGCCTCTGCAGATAATTTGTACTCTGATATTCTTCCCTCTCACGGAACAGGAAATACATATGGCATCTACAAAGATGATGCAACAACGGACAATCAAATAGAGGTTACAGCCCCCAATCGTTTTACTTCCACCTTGTGGAAAGTGGACAATGCGGAAACCAGCAATTGGAACTTTGATAAAATATACAAAATCAATTTTGTATTATCGAATGTGTTGCCCAAATTTGGGGATAATAATGCTGATGGGAACGAGCTGAGTGGCAATGCCAATACCATCAATGGTGACCTTAACAGCATAAAACACTATATCGGTGAATTATTTTTTTTACGTGCTTGTGAATATTTTAAACGTTATCAGCTGTTTGGAGATTTTCCCATAATTACCCACCCATTGCTGGATGACAAAGAAGCATTGAGTGAAGCCAGTAAACGATCACCGCGCAATGAGGTGGCGCGCTTTATTCTAAGTGATTTGGATAAAGCTATTACTTTATTAAAAGCTAAAAAACATGCCGACAACTAGAATAAATGCGGATGCTGCCATTTTATTAAAGTCGCGCGTAGCTCTATTTGAAGGTACTTGGTTGAAATATTTTAAGAATACGGCTTTTTTGTACCCAATGGTGACGGTTGGCCTGGCAAGGCAAAAGATTACAATTCCACTTATCAGTATCCCAGTGGGAATATTGACAGTGAGATAGATTATTTCTTGGAAATCGCCATGACTGCCTCTAAAGATATCGCAGAACGCTATAAAAACAGACTTACAGAAAATACAGGCGTTCTGCAGCAGTCAACTAACGAAGATGCTAACCCTTATTTTGACATGTTTGCTCAAGAAGATTTATCTTCAGTCGACGAAGTTCTGTTATGGCGTAGATACGCTTATAACTTAGTGCACCACAACGTAAATGTATATGCCAGCTGGGGAAACAATGGCGTGGGTGTCACTCGCAGCTTTGTGAATAACTTTTTGATGGCTGACGGCACTCCTGTTTATACCCATGGTGATTATATGAACGGAGATGGATATTATATGGGAGACAAAACCATACACGACGTTCGTCAAAACAGAGATAGCCGATTGGTTATCTTTCTGAAAGAACCCGGACAACATAACATCTTAATAAAAGATGTGGTTGGTGAGACTGCCAATGTTGAAGAAACTTATCCATTGATTACCATTACAGACGGAGCACGCCGTTATGTAACTGGGTATGCCTTACGCAAAGGAGGAGCTTTCCATCAGAAATATTATTCCAATTCAAAAGGATATACCGCCTCTATTGCTTATCGTGCGACAGAAGCCTTGTTGAATTACATGGAAGCCAGTTATGAAAAGAATGGTACCTTGGACGGAGCAGCGACCGAATATTGGAAAATTATCCGCCGTCGTTCTCATGTAGATGAGGATTTTCAAAAGACTATTGCTTTAACGGATATGAGTAAAGAGGCTGAAAATGATTGGGGAGCGTATTCCGGCGGTAAGTTAATAGACGCAACTCTCTATAACATACGTCGTGAGCGCCGATGCGAATTTATGGCGGATGGGCTTCGTTATATGGACTTATGCCGTTGGCGTGCTATGGACCAGTTGATCGAACATCCTTATATACCGGAAGGTTTCCATTTATGGAACACCCCCATGCAGGCTTGGTATACAGATTTGCTGTATGATGGATCAGACGCTTCCAATGTTTCTTCACCTAATGTCAGCGAATACTTGCGCCCTTACCAGAAGAATTCTAAACAGACCTGTTATAATGGTTTTACTTGGCGTATGGCTCATTATCTGCATCCCATTATGGTCAAGCAGTTTTTGATTACCGCCCCCCGATAACAAAACAGTAGAAAATTCTCCTATCTATCAAAATCCATATTGGCCCATAGTACCGGATATGCCTGCTGAAAGATAAGTTTTAGGGCATTCCAATTATAAAATATTGGAGTGCCCTAATGACAACTCGATATCATATGACTGATAAGAAAAGAGTAGCCATCGTATGTGCTTTTTGTACGATAATACAGGTATTGTAACTAAATTCCATGTCTGCAACTCTTTATAATTCCGATATTTGTGAATACACACAAGCCGATACAAATCGGTGTTCATTCTTTATAATAATGTATCAAATGAAAAACATCATTATCATGCTTTCTTCTTGATGCTTGCTCCTGTCGGAGTAACAGCCCAATATCAGAAAACACAGGAAAAAGCCCCTCTAGTCAATGTACCTTTGGAAAATTTTGCATCACAGCAGAAAGTTCTTTTTAACTTTGGCTGGAAATTCCAATTGGTTACAAACGAGAATAAAAATACCGATTTTGCCTCACCTACCTTGGATGACTCCTCCTGGCGTACCCTGGACCTTCCTCATGATTTCCAGTTCGAACAACCCTGGACTGAAAGCGGCGGAGGTGCACGCGGATTCAAACCCATGTGCGAAGGATGGTATCGCAAGTCTTTCCCTACCGATCCGTCGTGGAAAGGGAAACGGGTAATCCTGGATTTCGGAGGTATCATTTATCTGGGAGATGTCTATCTGAACGGTACAAAAATAGCCTCGACAGATTATGGATATGTGGGGCTTGAAGCGGACCTTACCCCCTTTTCTACGTCACGATGGAGAAAATGTGGTAGCTGTCTATGCCTCTACCGGTCCCAAGAAAGGTTCACGCTGGTACACGGGAGGCGGTCTGTTCCGTGATGTGTATCTGCAGGTGCAGAATCCCACACACATCGCCCGCCATGGGGTGTATATTACCACCCCCGAGGTTTCCTCCTCCCGGGCAACGGTAGCCGTACAGGTTGAGGTGGACGGCTGGCAGAAGCATGACGTACGGATACGGACCACCCTCCGCAATCCGGAAGGTGTCATAGTAGGCTCCGTGCAATCCGGTATGCCCGAACATACGCACCAAACCTGTACGGAAGTGAAATTACCGGCGCTTACTCTGGAGAATCCACAACTTTGGTCATGTGACTCTCCGCAACTTTATAGTGCTGATGTAGTTGTGATGGCGGACGGTATGGTAGTGGACAGTCTTACTGAACAGTTTGGTATCCGTAAATTGGAATTCTCTTCCGAATTTGGTTTCAGACTCAATGGTGAGAAAATATTCCTAAAGGGAAATGCCAACCATCATGACCTTGGCGCATTGGGAGCTGCCAGTTACGACAGGGCAATCGAACGCATGATGCTACAACTCAAATCCTTCGGTTACAACTGCATCCGCTGTTCACATAATCCGTACAGTGACAGTTTTGCCCGCATTGCAGATCGTGTGGGGATGTTAGTAGTGGACGAACTGACGGACAAATGGAGTGACAATGACTATTGGGGCGGACGCCAGCCGTTCACCCATATCTGGCACAAACTGATTACAGAATGGATCAAACGCGACCGTAACCGTCCGTCCATCATTTTGTGGAGCTTGGGAAACGAGCTTCAGATTCGTGAAGGATGGGCAGGTTTTGAAGGAACCAACGATTGGGGAATCACTACCTATAACATCTTCAACCAGCTGGTAAAGAGGTGGGATAATACACGCCTCACTACTGTTGCCATGTTCCCTGCTCGTGCGGGAGCTATAACCCGACATGACAAGGAGTTCAACGACTATTTGGTACCACCCGAACTGGCTTGCGCCACAGAAGTCGCATCGTTCAATTACCAGTCGGATAAATATGACGCTTATTTGAAATATAAACCTGACCTTATCTTGTTCCAGAGTGAGGCTGAAACAAGTAATCTGTTACAGCCTTATTATAATATGGATAGAAAACGGACGGTGGGCATGGCCTATTGGGGATCCGCCGAGTATTGGGGAGAATCCAACAAGTGGCCCAAGAAAGGCTGGAATTACTCTTTCTTTGACCATACCATGCGTCCCTATCCCCAAGCCTACCTTATTAAATCGGCTTTCATGCCAGAAATTCCCGAAGTACATATCGGAGTGGTCGATGCGGCGGGGGCGGAAAGTGTCAACTGGAATGACGTCATAGTGGGACGCATGGCACTGAACGAGTGCTGGAATCATATCCCAGGCAGCAGACAGTCACTCTTCACTTTCACTAATGCACATTCTGTAGAGTTGTTGGTAAACGGTCAAAGCATGGGAGTCCAGCAAAACGATACAACACAGGCAAACCTGCGTAATATGATTTATTGGAAGGATGTCCCTTATGGCAACGGTGGCTCTGTGGTGGCAATAGCTCGTGACAAGTCGGGCAAAGAAGTGGCTCGTCATCGTATCGAAACTGCCGGAAAAGCTGTGGCACTCCAGATTGAGACGGAAACGCCGGCAGATTGGAAGGCAGACGGTATGGACTTGCAATATATAAACGTGACGGCTATAGACAAAAAAGGTCGTCCGGTATGGGACTACAACGAGCCGCTTACTTTACAAATGGAAGGTGCGGCACGGTTGGTGGCATTGGATAACGGGGATCATTATACGGATGAGCTCTTTCATGGCATAACTTCCAAACGAATGTATCAGGGAAGGATGCAAATTATTCTCCGAAGCGATCAGGAGGCTGGGAATGTTACGGTCAAAATATCCTCAGCTGGATTGAAAGGCACACTTCGGTTGAAAACGATAAAAAAGAATGAAAGGAAATATATGAATAAAAGATTAAAATTACTTGGCATCTTTATAACAGCATCTTTATGTTGTTATGCCCAGACAAAAAAAGAGTTCGATCCTTCTCTGGATCCTAATGTAACCATCGTGAGCCGGCAATCTCAGGAGGAATGGAACAGTCGCTATATGTGGTATCCGGGACAACTGGCTGCTTTCTACCAGCAACAATGTGCCCGTATCTCAAAAGAGCGTTGTGTCAATGTAGGATATCCGGGTAAATTTTTTGCAAAGAACAATCATGCCTGGTTCAGAAAAGAGGTAAGATTGAAAAAGGAAAGTAGTCTTTGCTGGGAGGGCCCGTCGGATATTGTTCTTTATATAAATGGTGTAAAACAGTCTGTTTCCGGTAAACAGGTTATTTTACCCGTGGGCAGATCCTCTTTATTGTTTGAGGTGACAACGGATGACTCGTTACCTTGTATCATTCTGAAAGGGGCGGGACTGGAAAATCCGGATGAATGGCAGGTCAGCATGGATAAAGAGCATTGGACAATACCCGAGAGTGCCGTCATGTATAATAAACCGGGCGTGTTGCCGGATGCTCCGCAAGATATGACAGCCCGGATTAAACCTTCACAAATACTCCCCATGCGCAATGCTGAGATGCAAGGTAAAGACGGAATTAGTATCGGAAAGAATGGTTATGTCCTCATCGACTTTTTCCATCTTGAGATTGGAACACTGACCTTTCAAGCGAAAGGAAAGGGAACTATAACCGTACGCGTTGGCGAAACTCCCGAAGAAGCACTGGAACGGGATGATAAGAAACTGGAACAATATCCATTGGTTCCTATTACCTTGTCAGAAGAAGGCGGCACCATCACTTTGCCGGAACGCGCTCTCCGATATGTTTCACTGGAATGCGACAAGGGGGCTGAGATTACCTCCCTTCGTTTTGATGCGTCATTGTGGCCGGTAGAGCACCAGATGCAGTTTGAAACGGATGATGATTATGTGAACAACCTGTTCAAAATGAGCAGTGCGACATTGCATACCAGTATGCACCGCTTTTATCTGGACGGGGTGAAGCGTGATTTTCTTCCCTAGTCCATGGATGCGCTGGTCAGCACCTAGGGGGGATTATCTTTTCGGTGACCAGCAAAAGTGTCAAAAAAACGGAATTTCCATAGCACTGATGCCGCTTGATCCGCAGAAATCAGATATAGGGATTCCTGATTATCCGTTGCATGCTCTGTTCGGCCTGAAACAGAACTATCTGCGTTTCGGTGACTTGACCACTTCCCTTCAATACAAAGACCGCATCATCCTGTTGCTTGATTTTTATGCCTCCATCGTGGATGAGAATGGTTTTGTACACGGCAATTATGGAGACAGGCAGTTCGGTTATACCCCGGATGAATCGTCCACCTATAACGGTCCTGTTCGGAAAGGGGTGGCGGCCTATGCCCAGATCATGCTCTATTATAATTATGTGACCGGAGCTTATTTCGCGGATCTGTGGAAGGAGAGTGCATTGGCGGACAGATACCGCAAGTTGGCCCGGAATCTGAAAAAGAAGATTTTTGAACATTTTTGGGATAATGACCGGAAAGTCTTCATCAACGGTACAATGAATGACAATGTGACTGTGGACAAGCGTATTTCGCATCATGCCCAATATTGGGGAATACTGGCCGATATCTTTCCCAAAGAACATTATGACAACCTGTTTGAAAATGTTCTGCCGAATTTGCCGAACTATTATGAGGTGGTCAGTTATGAGAAAGGTTATGAGTTTCTGGCTTATGCCAAAGCCGGGCGGATAAAAGAGTTATGGGATCATATCTATGGTGTGTTCGGCGACTGGATGGATCAGGGACATACCCGTTTCCCGGAGAACTTTATGATGAACGCCTCCAGGGCCCGTCAACTGGTATTTTATAATCGTCCGTACGGCCTGAGTCTTTGTCATGGGGCGAATGGAGTCCCGGTAGTGGTAGGCGCATTGAACGGTCTTATCGGTTTCAGCCAGTCTTCGATGAAGACGAATGAATATACCATTAAACCGGAGTTACTCCATTTGAAGTGGATTCATTCCAGAATTCCGGTAAAGGAAGGATATATTGTCTTGAAACTGAATGCCGAGGGGGAGAGCACTATTGACATTCCGGTCGGATGCACAGTCAGAATTATAAAAAGACTGGAAAGAAGTCACAGGTGCTGAGAAAATAGGACGGGTACAGTTTCCGGTTGAAGGACTGAGCGTTGAATAGAAAAAAGTGTCTGTTCAATAGCCATATTCTTTATTAAGTCATTCTTAATGTACTTGATTAAACCGACAAGTTGCAAGTTCTTGAATTTCTTCCTAGCTTTGTATTCGTTTGTTTTCAACAGGAGTACTTGCGTGAAGAATATGAAAAGCATAGGAAGGATAGTATTACCAATCATTATTTTGTTATTGACTGTGCGGATAAATGCCGTTCCGGTCAAAGCATTTGATATGATAGTAAGAAACCTTCCTAATTCGGAACAGTTGCCGACCAAAGAATTGCTTTGTATCTTCCAGGATTCGGAAGGATATATGTGGTATGGTACTGAAGGGGGGAGGCTTGTGCCGTGATGATGGGTATACGGTGAAAGTATTCCGTTCTGATTTCAAAAATCCGGGAATCTTGGAAAACAACAGTGTGACGTGTATTGCTGAAGACGGTGAAGGGAAAATATGGTTTGGAACGAAGCGTGGCGCCTATATTTTGTCAAAAACAGATTATGAGATAAGGGCGCTTGCTGATGAAACGATAAAGAGCTGGACTATAACTACAATGACAGCGACGTCTGATGGTATGATCTGGATTTCGACTAACAGGCACTTGTTTCGATACAATGCGTTAGGGGGAAAGAACTGGAAAATATATTCTTAAATGGAAAGGACGGGAGAATACCGTCAATTCTATTTATGAGGATAAGAAAAAGAAAGTTTGGGTAACTCAAACAAAAGGTGGGCTTTTTTGCTATGATAAGGTAAAGGACTCTTTTATTTCATATCCTTGGCCCTATGAAGAGTATCCCACAAGCATGACGGAAGATCATAACACTCCGTATTATTGGGTTACTACTTGGGGAAAAGGAATTGTACGTTTTGACCCCAAGGCACAGGATACGGACAAAATGTTTGGATTGCAAACAGTGGATAATGCGTCTTCTAACTCCGATACCCGAAAGCTTCATCATATTATACAAGATTCTGTTAAAAGGGATATTTGTGGGTGACTGCGGCAGATAACTTATATGCCTATAAAATAACGGCCGATGCATCCTTGGATAAGGTAGATCTCTCCCGTTTATTATCAGCTGACAGGAAAATCCTCACAAAGATTTTTTCCGATCAATCCGGAAATTTATGGGTGACAGGTTATTATCCTTCTTCTTTCATTATTTCTTTTCTTCCTAATGAAGTGCTTCCTTTGTCTATGGAAGGGGTAAAGCAAAATTTGGGGATAATCGCGTCTCCTATGCAGTTTTCTCAAGAGAAGAATTATTATTGGATCAGACAAAAGAAATTGGGGCTGTATGCTTATGATCCCCAAAGAGATCGTATGTCTGTTGTTAAGAATGACAGGGAGCTTTCTTTTTTCTTTGAGAAGCCATCGGATAGAGAGGGAATCTATATGGTAAGGGATCATTCGGTTATATTAATTCGGTATAAGGAGGACCGGCTTTTTGAATCCATCGTATGTACCATACCCATTAAACAAGGTGAGCGTATCCGCGCTTTGCATGATGACCGTCGTGGGAATCTTTGGATAGGTACCACTTACCATTTATTCCGGTATAGGATGAAGGATGGCCGATTGACTACAGTTTGTGATGATGTTGGTTTTATAAATGCTATCGTTTCGTCTAATGAAGGAGTTGTTTATTTTGCAACTGAAAGTAGAGGGTTGTGGAGAGTTTCCGGAGAAAGCCGGTTGCAAATAAAGGATACAGGAGAAAATTATTCGGTATTGACTGTCGCTCCGGATAACAATCTCTGGGTGGGTACTAAACAGGGTAACGTGTATAGTTATTCTCCGGATACGAATGATTTTATTTCCCGGACAAAAGATTGTGGATTGACAGGGGATGCTGTGTTGGATATAAAGTCGGATGACGATGGAAATCTTTGGATTCTTACATCACAGCGGGTGATGGTCTATCATCCCGGAACACATATCTTTACTATGATGTCTTGTACTGATTCTTGGATAAATCTGGAAGATTTCCAGTCATTGTATAAAGGTCCTCGGGGAGAAATGAGTGTGGGTGGACGAGGTGGAATTGTGACTTTTCCTCACTATAATGAAAAAAAGAGGAGGATACCTGAGCCAACGGTGTGTTTGACATCCGTCGAAATGAATAACACCTCTGAAATCGGGGTGGATAATCAAAAGAAAATAAGCCTGTCTCCTCATGAGAGAAATGTGAAATTGTTTTTTTCTACTTTTGACCATTTGAATACGAATAAGGTAAGATATGCTTATCGTTATAAACAAAGAAACGATAATTGGGTGGCCTTTCCGGCAGGGGAAAATAGTATCGGCTTGTCTGATTTGTCAAAGGGGGAATTTGAACTGGAAGTCCGTGCTACAGATGAGAATGGGCTGTGGAGTAAGAGTACATTGACGGTCATGATCCAATGTTTGCCTGCTTGGTATGAAACAGGCTGGGCGTATTTGTTTTATGTGCTTGTTGTTTTATCGGTTGTTTGGGGATTGGGCCGGATGTATATGAAATTACGGAAGTCCATTGTTGCACAGACTGTTCTGCCACTGGAACAAAATCCGGAGCAAAGGCATGAGATAGATCCATTGCCGGAAGAAGGAAAAGTAGAAGCGAATTCTATTTCAGCATCTGATGAGCAATTAATAAGGAAGGCATTGGATATGGTTGAGAAGAACCTTAGTAATCCTGAATATTCCATAGAAGATTTAAGTAGGGATATGTGCATGAGTCGTGCTACTCTTTACCGGAAGATTACATCTATCACCGGAAGTTCGCCTTCTGATTTCGTGAAGAATGTACGTCTTCGTAAAGCTGCCGAATTATTGAAAGAAGGAGGGCTTTCCATTGCTGAGATAGCTGATCAGGTTGGTTTTAATACGCCTAGTTATTTCACAAAATCATTCAAGAAACTGTTTGGGGTGTTGCCTACACAATATAATAAGTGATGTTTTAGTGATAAGAAGGAGATGGCTTTTGTGGCAGTTGATAGAGGAATAATTATAAATATGATTCATAAAGTTCAATTAAAGTGTATAAATTTCCATGTTAATGAACAAAAATACATTTTTGGGCTTTATAAATAACGATATATTTGTAAAATGCTGCTTGAATATTTCAGATTGGAAGAAATAAGGTACTCATTTTACATTTAAGACCATGAAAGAACTAAAGATGTACATCGATGGGCGATTCATCGAAAACCAATCCGATAAGTGGATTGATGTATTGAACCCTTCTACGGAAGAAGTGATATCTAAAATGCCTGATGGCACACCGGAAGATGCACGCGCAGCTATAAATGCCGCCGTGAAGGCACAGCTTTCTTGGGAAAGTCTTACTTCTATTGAACGCGCCGGCTATTTAACTCGGATTGCACAAGGTATCCGCAAGCGGGAACAGGAATTGACTGATATTATCATCCGGGAGGGTGGAAAAACAAGAGGATTAGCTAATGTAGAGGTGTTATTTACGGCTGATTATCTTGATTATATAGCCGGATGGGCCCGTCGTTATGAAGGGGAAATCATTCCTAGTGACCGTCCTCACGAAAATATATTTGTCTTTAAGAAACCTATTGGGGTGACAACAGGCATCCTGCCTTGGAATTTTCCTTTTTTCTTGATTGCCCGTAAGGCCGCTCCTGCTCTGTTGACGGGGAATACAATTGTGGTAAAGCCGAGTCAGCTGACACCGGAAAACGCGTATGTTTTCGCACAGATTGTAGATGAAGTTGGGTTGCCTAAAAGGTGTATTCAATCTAGTAAACGGTCGTGGTTCGGTGATAGGACATGAACTGGCTGCTAACCCCAAAGTAGGTATGGTTAGTCTGACCGGAAGTGTGGAGGCTGGAATACAGACTATGGCAGCCGCTTCTACCAATGTGACGGAAGGTTTCTTTGGAATTGGGAGGGAAGGCTCCCGGTATTGTAATGCCGGATGCAGATTTGGATTTAGCTGTAAAATCCATTATTGCTTCGCGTGTTATTAATACAGGACAGGTATGTAATTGCTGTGAGCGCGTGTATGTACATTCTAGTATAAAAGAGGCTTTCCTTGAAAAACTGTTGGCAGGATTCAAGCAGGTGAAAGTGGGTGATCCGAATCAGTATACAGACCTCGATATGGGTCCGTTGATTGATGCCAATGCACTGAAATCAGTAGAAGAGAAAGTGAAAAAAGCTATTGAGCAGGGAGCTGAGTTGCTATGCGGTGGTCATCGTATCGGTACTAAAGGATATTTCTTTGAACCGACGATTTTGATTAATTGTACCCAAAAGATGGATATTATTCAGGAAGAAACTTTTGGACCGGTACTTCCGGTTGTTGAGTTTACAGAGGTGGAAGACGCCATTGCTTGGGCTAATGATTGTGAATATGGGCTGACTTCTTCTATTTATACTCAGAATCTGGATATGACATTCAAATTGATTCGTGCGTTGAAATTTGGTGAAACTTATGTGAATCGTGAGAATTTTGAGGCGATGCAGGGATTCCATGCCGGATGGCGTAAATCTGGTATCGGTGGCGCGGATGGTAAACATGGGCTGGAAGAGTATTTACAGACGCAGCTGGTTTATTTGGAAACTAAAGGCTGATTCTCATCATTATTCTATGTAGGATTGTCTCGGGATATAATTCGTATTTTATGTCTCGAGATACATCTTGTTATATGATGGATATTTATTATTGATTTGGATTGATACTTTAAGAAGTATAGAGTACAAAATACTTGTTGTTTCGTCCTGTTGGAAAAGGTTTATTCATCATAAAACAGCATGCTATGAAATTTTTTTTTCTTTCGTATTTGCCTTATTGGCTTTTACAGCTTGTACAAAACCCGAAAAGGAAGTCTATATCTTCACTTCTCATCGTGAGCCGGCATTGGGACGGGTTACATTATCTTTACAGCTATGACGGCTATCATTGGGATAGTATCGCAGGTTCATGGTTGAAACCGGAAATAGGAAACAAGACCCCTTATTATAATTATTTCACTAAACAGACCGAAGAACAGAAATATGCTCCCAATTCGATGATGCGTGATCCGTCCATTACCCAAGGTCCGGATGGAACTTTCCATTTAGTGTGGACAATCAGTTGGAATGGGGAACAAGGATTTGGTTATGCCAGTTCTAAAGACTTGATTCATTGGAGCGAACAACGTGAAATCAAAGTGATGAAAGACTCTTTGACTAACAATGTGTGGGCACCGGAAGTTTTCTATGATGATGAAAAGGGACAGTTCATCGTTGCCTGGTCCTCTGCCATTCCAGTAGAGAGATATACGGCAGCCGATAGTTTGGGAGCTAATAAAAGTCACCGTGCCTATTATACCACGACCAAGGATTTCCAAACGTTTGCTCCGGCAAAGGCATTTTATGATCCGGATTTAATTCTATTGACGGATTTATAGTAAAGCGTGATAAAAATGACTATGTATTAATTATAAAAGACAATCGCAAGCCTGGTTACAGTGATTTGTTCTGTGTATCCGGGCCATCGGCAGAAGGACCTTATGCTGATCCGTCAGTAAAATTTGCACCGACTTACTCTGAAGGTCCGTGTGCCGTGAAAGTAGGTGATGAATGGTTGATTTATTTTGATGTTTATCGGGAAGGTCGGTTTGGAGCCGTAGCGACAAAAGGATTTTAAGACCTTTACTCCTATAGACAATCAGATTTCTATTCCGCAAGGACATAAGCATGGTACTATCATAAAAGTTCCCGAATCAGTTTTGCTCAACCTGAAAGCGGAGGAAGCTAAAAGATTCCCTCAAAAAAGACTAGTTATTACCCAGAATTGTCTGCTTGAATAAGTTACTTTGGGCTTTTGAAATTTATAAGATGAATGCACAAATGAAAAACAAGAATCTAGTATTATTATTCCTTCTTCTGATGGTGGAAGGATGGCTGCTTTCGGCAGCAGCACAGAGCAAATCGTCGGTTTATAAGCCTTGGAGTCATGGACAACTGAAAGTAAGTAAAGAGAACCGCTATCTGATGAATGCGGACGGAACTCCTTTTTTCTGGTTGGGGGATACAGGATGGCTGTTACCCGAGAAACTGAATAGAGATGAGGCTGCTTATTATCTGGAACATTGTCGTCAGGCAGGTTTCAATGTGGTGCAGGTACAGACTATAAATGGAGTTCCTGCCATGAATTTCTATGGCCAGTATTCCATGATAGATGGTTTCAATTTTAAGAATATAGACAGAAAAGGAGTTTACGGGTATTGGGACCACATGGATTATATTATTCAGAAAGCTGAGCAGAACGGCATTTACATAGCGATGGTATGTATCTGGGGAGGGCTTGTGCGCTCCGGAAAGATGAATGTTGAAGAGGCCAAGGCGTATGGTAATTTTTAGGTGAACGATATAAAGATGCTCCTAATATCATTTGGGTAATCGGTGGAGATACATACGCCGACCGGAATACCGAGATTTGGGAGGCCTTGGCAAATAGTATTCTTGCTGTGGACGAGAATCATATAATGACCTTTCATCCGTTTGGTCGTACATCCAGTGCTACCCATCTGAATAATAAGGAGTGGATGGATATGAATATGTTCCAAAGTGGGCACAGACGCTATGGTCAGAAAAAAAGGAGATGGTGATACTTCTGTAACCGGATTGGAGGAGGACAATTGGCGTTATGTAGAAGATGCTTTGTCTATGACTCCATTGAAGCCTGTTTTGGATGCAGAACCCAGTTATGAAGGTATTCCTCAGGGATTGCATGATCCTGCCCAGCCACGCTGGCGTGACTGTGATGTGAGACGCTATGGATATTGGTCTGTTTTTGCGGGCTCTTGCGGACATACATACGGACATAATAATATCATGCAGTTCTTGAAACCGGGTACACCCGGTGGGTATGGAGCTGATGGAATAGAGAAACCTTGGTATAAAGCAATGCAGGATCCCGGCTTCAATCAGATGAAATATCTGAAGAATCTGATGTTAACTTTCCCTTATTTTGAACGTGTACCGGATCAAAGTGTAATTGCCGGTACGAATGGGAATCGTTATGACAGAGCCATTGCTACTCGCGGAAAGGATTATTTGTTAGTATACAATTATTCCGGAAACCCGATGTCTGTTGACTTGACTAAAATCAGTGGCGCAAAAAAGAAAGTATGGTGGTATAGTCCTAAAGATGGAAAACTTTCTTTTTATAGGGGAATTTGATAGTAAAATTACTCCTTTTCTCTATGATGGCAGTTATAACCGGGATAATGACCAGGTATTAATTGCTATAGATTCAAGCAAGAATTATATTTCTACCGAATGGCTGGAACTTCCTATGGTAAATCAATAGCATTTTTAAGGAATACAGCCAAAAAGTCTTATTAAGTCTTAATGAAACGGGAAAAGTCAATGCGGAAATTGTAATTTTGAAAAAACACATTTACAAATGAAACGCATTGGCTTGTTCTTATTCTTTTGTATTCTTTCCTTGCATGGCATAGCTCAGGTTGAAAATGACAAGGATACGCTCATCATCCGACAAGATAAAATCAATGAATTTATCAATGAGATGAATGAGGTTGATAAAAGTATGGATTTTATAAACGAACCTCCTACATTGACACCTCCCGTTTTATCTGATACATTGCGGATGCCAAAATTTGATTTTACTTCCCGTGAAGAAATGCCTAAGATATCCCCTTATACTTTTTCCGGGAATCCTTTCGGCCATGATTATATAGATGGACGTGCTTATCAGATTAATAATACAGGGATTCTGAGTGGTTATCATTCATTTCAAGGATTGCCTTCTATAGGCGAGGCACGTAATGCCGGAGTGATGTACACACAGCGTCTCAATGATTTTATAACCGTGACAGGAGGAGCATATGCTGCTAAAAATACAATGTATATGGAGTCCGCTTTAATGATTTCGGTGGTAAGGGAAAATTGTCTTTTCGCATTAATGACAGGATGAAAATTAATATGTTCGGCACATATTCTGTGTATAATGGATACGGCATGACTCCGGCCTCACAGCTTTTTATGAACCAGAATTCATACGGAGGCACTTTGGAATTTAAAATATCGGATAGTTTCGGAATTGAAGCGGGAGCAGAGAGGGAATTTAATCCGATGACCCGTAAATGGGAAACCCATCCTATTATTATGCCGGTATTCTATAAATGATAAATTGTGTATCTTTACGGCATGAATGAAGAGATAGAAGAGTATTACGAAGAATTATACAGGCTTTATATAGACGAGAACCAGCCATTAGAACGCCGTTACAGACAATTGCGTGAATCATTGGAGCGTGTGGTGCGTGAACGGATACAAGGGAATAGTTTGCAGACCACTGATTTGGCCGCCCGTATTAATTATGTAGCCACTCAATATGGACTGGATATAAAAGAGCAGAACCAGTTACATACATTTCGTTTGACTTCCAATGATATTTTGAATCATCGTAAGTTTCCTGCCAAAGAAGAGTTTCTACGTGATTTACGTGCAGTGGCTTTTGCGTATAGGAAGATGTTTGCACAGGATATTCCATTGAAGTTGTTCTCAGTTCTTCCCAAGCAGGAAATAGCATCTTCAGGGAAAAAAGAAAAGATGGAATACATCCGTCGTATACGGGTATGCTTTGATTATGCCGATGATACCTATTTGTATGTACATCCTGTAGATGTAACAGCCGATGAACCTATACGGGTGGTTTATAATAAACCCGGTATAAATCATGAATTTGAAGAAACCATAAAGGAACTTTGGCGATATGCCCAGCTTAATCTGCTGGATGTTTCTGTAGATAGGGATGGAATTTATACCCCTTCTTTTATCGTATTGGAACCGGATTATTTGATAGATATCAGCTCACTGGCGGAATGTTACAAGGATTATGGCAGCCATCCGGCAAACTATTTTTTGAGCCGGCTGGTGCCGATTGATAATGCCCGCCCTTTGCTGTTGGGAAATATAGCCAATCTGTTCCTGGATGAATGGATACATGCAGGTGAGGAGGAGCCGGACTATATAGACTGTATGAAGAAGGCATTCCGGCAGTATCCCATTGAACTGGCTGCTTGTGCCGAACTTCGTGATCCGTCCAAAGAGAAAGAGTTTGCCAAGGATTGCCGGATGCATTTTGAGCATATACGGGACGTTGTACAACACACTTTTTTGGAGCCAGGGTATAATCTGGATAAAAAGGAGGCTGTGCTGGAACCGTCCTATATTTGCGAGGCGTTGGGCATTCAGGGACGTCTGGACTATATGCAGCGGGATATGAGCAGCTTTATAGAAATGAAATCGGGCAAAGCGGATGAATTCTCCATGCAGGGAAAAGTGGAACCCAAGGAAAATAATAAGGTTCAGATGCTGCTATATATGGCAGTGTTGGAATATAGCATGGGACAGGACCGGCGGCGTATGCATCCCTATTTGCTTTATACCCGTTATCCTTTATTGTATCCGGCCAGAGCATCGTGGGCTCAGGTAAGGCGGGTTATCAATTTGCGTAACCGTATTGTTGCTGCCGAGTATGGGGTACAATTCCATAATCATTCTGATTTTACACGAAATTTGTTAGCGCAAATTAATCCGGAGGTGGTGAATGAAAGAAAACTGAGCGGAAGATTCTGGGAACAGTATCTGAAGCCCTCTATCTCGCGTTTCCGGGAGAAGCTGTCGGCGTTGGAACCTTTGGAGCAGGCCTATTTTTATACGCTTTATAACTTTATCACAAAAGAACTTTATACCTCCAAGTCGGGGGATGTGGATTATGAAGGACGTGCAGGGGCTTCAGCTCTTTGGCTGAGTACACTGGATGAGAAACGTGAGGCAGGGGAAATATTATATGATTTGCAGATCATTGAGAATAAGGCGTCACAGGTTCATAAGGCTTATATACTCTTGTCCATTCCGCAATATGACGAAATGTTTCTTCCTAATTTCCGTACAGGAGATGTGGTTATATTGTATGAGCGTAATCATGATTCGGATAATGTGACCAATAAAATGGTTTTTAAGGGTAATATTGAGCAGATTACAGATACAGAGTTGCGTATTCGTTTACGTGCTACCCAACGTAATGCTTCCGTTTTTTCTCCGGACAGTCGTTATGCTGTAGAACATGATACGATGGATACTACATTTCGCAGTATGTATTTGGGACTTTCTGCTTTTCTGGATGCGAATACGGAAAGACGGGAGTTGTTGCTGGGACAACGTTCCCCCCGCTTTGATTCGTCTTTTGATGAAGCTATAGCGCAGGTCGGTGATGATTTTGAGAGAGTGGTGTTGAAAGCGCAAGCGGCCCGTGATTACTTTCTTCTGGTGGGACCTCCCGGAACAGGAAAGACTTCAAGAGCGTTGCGTAGAATGGTGGAACATTTCTATGCAGCATCATCTATGCAGATATTGTTACTGGCTTATACCAACCGGGCTGTTGATGAAATTTGTCAGTCACTGTCCTCTATCACCCCCTGTATAGATTATATACGGGTGGGAAGTGAGCTTTCCTGTGATGTACGTTTTAGAGGACATCTGTTGGAGAATATATTGGCGGAATGTAACAGTAGGAGAGAGGTGAATATCCGTATGGCAGATTGCAGAGTATATGTTGGAACCGTGGCCTCTATTGCGGCTAAGGCTGAACTTTTTAAATTAAAACGTTTTGATGTAGCCATAGTGGATGAAGCCACCCAAATATTGGAACCCCAATTGTTGGGTATTCTGTGTGCCAAGTTTGCCGATGAAAGAAATGCAGTCGGTAAATTTATTCTGATAGGTGATCATAAACAGTTACCTGCCGTTATTTTGCAGAATAGCGGACATTCTGAAGTGCATGATGAGGGGCTGAGGAAAGCCGGACTTTTTAATTTAAAAGATTCTCTGTTTGAGCGGCTTTATCGTTTTCATTTAAAAGAAGAATCTCCTAAAGCGATAGATATGCTTTGCCGTCAGGGGCGTATGCATCCGGGAGTGGCTTTTTTTCCCAATAAAGCATTTTATGCCGGAAAATTGGAAGCTTTGGGATTACCTCATCAGTTGGAGCACATAGAGGCTCCGGTACGTTTTATCCCTTCGAAGCAAGATTTGGAGAGCGTTTCCGGAAAAACAAACAGATATGAGGCACAGATTGTCGCCGGTTTAGCCAAAGAGGTGTATCTGGCTCATGAAGAGGAATTTGATCCGAATCGAACGTTAGGGGTCATTACTCCTTATCGAAGTCAGATTGCTTTGATACGTAAAGAACTTCAGGCATTGGCTATTCCTGCTTTGAGTAGGATTTCCATTGACACGGTAGAACGGTATCAGGGCAGCGAACGTGATGTTATTATTTATTCTTTTTGTGTGAATCACCTCTATCAATTAAGGTTTCTGCCTAACCTGACAGAAGAAGACGGCGTACAGATTGACCGTAAGCTGAATGTCGCTTTAACGCGTGCACGCAAGCAACTTTTTATCACAGGAGTCCCTGAAATATTAAATCATAATTCTATCTATCAACATCTTCTGAAAACTATTTATTAGGGAAAAAAATACCACAGGCTACTTAGGTGTGTAGTCTGTGGTGAATTCTTTAATTAGGCATCAACCGGTTTGTATTTGGGAAATCCAATGCTTTCATGATAATCCAACCAACTAAATAAGCTACGGCACATACACAGAATATGATGAAGTAGCCGGCAGGTTTCCCTTCGAATCCCATAAAAGTCATATTCGTTTCTGCTGCATAGTCAAACAGTCTGCCTGATCCCATATTAATACAGAATGAACCTATACCACCTGCCATACCACCAATACCTACGATAGTAGCGATGGTGCTTTTTGGGGAACATATCGCCTACTACAGAGTAAATATTAGCAGACCATGATTGGTGTGCCGCACCTGCAATACCGATGATAATGATAGGATACCAATATGAATAATTGCCTAAAGGTTGGGCAAACAATGCCAGCAGTGGGAACAAGGCAAAGATAAGCATAGCCTGCATACGGGCTGCATATGGATTCTTACCTGTTTTATTAATGATAATAGTAGGTAACTTACCACCATAAATAGATAACATGGTAATAGCATATAATACGAAAATCAACATTTGTGCGGTACCCGTATCTGAAGCGAAACCGTATACATCCGAAATATATGCCGGAGTCCAGAACAGGAAGAACCACCATACGCCATCAGTCATGAACTTACCGACAAATACAGCCCATGTTTGGGGAAATTTGAAACATTGCAAGAATGAAATCTTCTTGTTGTCAAAGTCGTTGGCGGCAGCTTGTTGTGCTTTAGATTCTTCAGGATTGTTGTTGTCTTGTTCGATATATTCCAGTTCGGCAGCATTCACGCGAGGGTTGACATTGGGTTTCTTATAGAGGAACATCCAAAGTCCCATCCAAATGAATCCTAAACCACCGATAACGATGAAAGCCATTTCCCATCCGTTGCCCACACCAATACTTTGGAAATAACGTGCCAAAGGAGGAATAGTGATCGGAGCGGCTAAAGCACCTACTGTAGAACCTGCATTAAAGATGGAAGTGGAATATGCACGGTCCTTTTTCGGAAAATATTCGGCTGTTACCTTAATAGCTGCTGGGAAGTTTCCTGCCTCACCTACACCTAATACGATTCGGGCAGCGATAAAGTAATAAACGCTGGTAATAGCGATAGTTGAAGCGACGGCTCCTGTTGCAGAAAGCATCTCTTCTGCGTTATGAATACCTAATGTTTCTTCGGTTGCCCAACCGCACAATGCATGAAGACAAGCTCCTAAGGACCAGACGAAGATAGCCCAAAGATAACCTTTTTTAGTCCCCATCCAATCGATGAAACGACCGGCGAACAGGTTGGCAATGGCATACACTATAGAGAAAATAGCTGTGATATCTCCGTAATTCGAATCCGTCCAGTGAAATTCCGGAGCAATGAAGTCTTTCCAGGTTAGTGAAAGCACCTGACGGTCGAGGTAATTGACTGTAGTGGCAAAGAATAGCAGACCACAGATTATCCATCTGAAGTTTGTCATCTTCTCACCTACTTTTTGAAATGTACTCATGATAATAGATTTAATTATGTTTTTCTTATTAGACGCAAAAAATAACCATTCTGTACCTATTCTCTATGCAAAAATTGGTGGAAAGCCTGTATAAATCGGTACAATGGTAAGATTTCTAAAAAACATTCCGAATGTCGCAAAAAAACTAAAAACGGGTTGATTTCTTGCAACATTCAGAATGACAAGAGTTAATGAGTAATGGTGTGTACCATTCTACTTATCTCATATCTGTGTATTTTATTTCATCCTTGTCACTGTATTTCAGGTTCTCGCCTGCCATACCCCAAATAAAGGTATAGTTGCTGGTTCCGGCTGCTGCGTGGATAGACCATTCGGGAGAAGTAATAGCCTGTTCGTTGTGCAGCCACACCAGACGCTCTTCTTGCGGTTCACCCATTAGGTGGCAGATGGCATTTCCTTCGGGCAGATTGAAATAGAAGTAGGCTTCCATACGACGGGTATGTGTATGGGCCGGCATGGTGTTCCATACAGAACCCGGAGCAAGTTCGGTAAGTCCCATTTGCAGTTGGTTTGTACCACCGTCTTTTACTCTTTCCAATACATCTTTCACAATCAACTGGTTTACAATACGGTCGTTGCTATCCTCCATTTTTCCATAATGATCTGAGATAGCTAAAGCATACTGCTTGGGATTTGCCTTTTGGAGCTTGGCATCGGTTGTAATCAATTGGGTGACATATGGCTTATAAGCCGGTGCTGAATTGATATAGAACTTAGCAGGTTTGGCAGCGTCATTACTTTTAAAAAGTAACCTCTTTGTTGCCGCAACCTACATAAAGGGCTTCCTTGTACTTCATAGGATATTCTTTACCGTCTACGGTCACTACTCCGTCACCACCTACGTTGATTACTCCCAGTTCACGGCGTTCGAGGAAGTAAGTGATTTCCGGGCCCAGTTCGCGGAATGTTTCCAACTTCAGGACTTTGTTTACCGGCATAGCTCCTCCGTAGATAAGACGGTCATAAAGGGTGTAAGTAACATTGATCTCATCCGGCGCCATAACTTTCTCCATCATGAATGAACTACGCAGACGTTCTGTATCATAGTGTTTCACATCTTGCGGATGGCAAGCGGTCTGTACTTTGTAATTTACTTGAGCTGAAGCTGCCAAAGCAGAAACACACAGCATCATTGCAATTGCTAATTTTTTCATAATCGTTATCTTTAAATTTTAATTTTTCATTGTTTTCTGGTATTTAATGATGGAACGACGGTTCAGCACCATTAAGAATAGTGTTATCAGTACTAAAATTCCGGAACCAATCCATTTGAATGAATAAGTCAAATGGAAAATAGCCCATGAGAAAGGACTTGAAGCAAAGTCCAACGCACCCCCCTCAAAACCCGACGGAATATTTACGGCGGCATCTTGTGTTTTGGCATAAACGTCTTGTGCCGCTTTGGTGAAATAAGGAGCCAGATCTGTTACAAAATACAGACCGATGGCCAGCACAACAAAACCAATGATGAAAGTCTTTACTACATTTCCTTTTGTGATAGGTAATATCAATGGGAATACATAGAACATACCTGCTAATGATGCCAATGGCAAGAATTCATTGCCCGGAAGCACCACTGCCAATAAGATAGTAACAGGGATTAATAGTAATGATACAACCAACGTGGCCGGATGTCCGATCACCAAGGCAGGACTCATACCGATATTTAAGCCTACAGCACCCTTAAACTTCTTGGCGATCAGTTCGCGGGTAGCGTCCGAAATGGGTTTCAAACCTTCGATGAACAGGCTGGTAATACGGGGAATCAATTCCATAACAGCTCCCATCTTAATGCCTAAGCCTAAAATATAAGGAATCTTGTCTACCATTTCCTGTCCGTTCTTGCAAGATAATGCGCCAATGCCACAACCTACCAGAATACCCAAGAAGAGAGGTTCGCCTAATAAACCGAATCTCTTTTTCATGCCTTCGGCATCAATATTCAGCTTATTGAATCCGGGTATTTTGTCCAATACTTTATTGATAATAATAGCGAATGGCACAAAACCTGCACAGAAAGGTTGTGGAATAGAAATTCCTTCCATCTTATCATAGAAACCTTGGAACTTGTCTGCTGTGTAATCTGCTAAGATTAATGTGATGATATAACAGATAATGGCAGCAAAGAATCCCCACAGAATGCTGTTTGTTGCAAAATAAACTACTGCTCCGATAAAGGCGAAATGCCAATAGTTCCATAAATCGATATTAACTGTACGGGTGGTTTTAGTCAATAACATTAAGATGTTAACGGCCAGACATACCGGAATGATGAATGCCCCTACGGAAGTGTTATAAGCTACGGCTGCAGCAGCAGGCCATCCCATATCGAATACTTTCAGTTGCAGGCCATATATTTCGACCACTTTGCTTAAGGCCGGACCCAGACTGCTGGTCAGAAGTGCGGTAACCACTGATAGACCAACGAAACCAACACCTACCAACAAACCACTTTTTAATGCTTTGCTTAATTTAATACCGATACAAACTCCTAAGATTGTAAAAATTATAGGCATCATCACCGCTGCTCCCAGACCGATGATATAACTAAAAACTTGTTCCATTCTCTTGTGAATTAATAGTAAATGACTGTGTTTTCTACAATAGTATAAATTAAAAAACTGCCCCAAAAATAAAACCTTTTCTCAACTTATCAAACCTGAAAGACATAATAATTAGTAAAAAGACAATTTTTGAACGATTTTTATCGTTATCGTGCACAAAAATAACCGTTTTCGCACACGAATACCAAATAATACACTTAGTAGGTTGAAAAGTGCACACTGCTTTTCGAGGAAAATACTACTTTTGTTTCATAAAATAAATAGGTCTAATACTAAAAATAAGTGTCTTCATGAAAAAGAATTCTATTTGTAAAATTATTGTGTCCGGTTTGCTTGCGGCTGTTCCTTTGATTGGCATGGCTCAGCAGGTTTGTGGTAATAAGCCTTGGTCTGTACGTATGGCGGAATCAGAAATGGTGCGTTGTCCCGAATCTTGGCAATTGGATTTTCAGACCCGTTTGAAGTGGGATTACTGTCATGGCCTGGAACTTCAAGCTATGCTGGATGTATATGATGCATACGGTGATAAAAAGTTTTTTGATTATGCTGTGGCTTATGCTGATACAATGATTCATCAGGATGGCTCTATCGAAACTTATAAACTGGAGGAATATAATATTGACCGTCTGAATTCCGGCAAGATGCTTTTCCGTATTTATGAGCAGACTAAGGACGAGAAATACAAGAAAGCATTGGATTTGTTGCGCAGTCAGTTGGATACGCATCCTCGTAATGCCGATGGCGGTTTCTGGCACAAGAAGATTTATGAGAATCAGATGTGGCTGGATGGGCTTTATATGGGGCAACCATTTTATGCGGAGTATGCTTACCGTAACAACCGTGTGAATGATTATGCTGATATTATCAATCAGTTTGTCACAGTGGCCCGCCATAATTATGATCCGAAGACTGATCTATACCGTCATGCATGTGATGTGAGCAAGCGTGAAAAGTGGGCGGATAAAACTACCGGGTGGTCGCAACACTGTTGGGGACGCGCCATGGGATGGTATGCAATGGCTTGTGTGGATGTACTCGATTTTATACCGGAACACGAAGCCGGACGTGAATCTGTTATCGAAATATTGAATAAACTGGCTGCCCAGATTAAACGTACTCAAGATCCAGCAACAGGGGTATGGTATCAGGTAATTGACAGAAGCGGGGATGAGGGGAATTATCTGGAATCCTCTTGTTCTACCATGTTTTGTATATACTCTGTTGAAAGCGTTACGTAAGGGATATATTTGTCCTTCGTACATGGAAGTGGCTAAAAAGGGATATGAAGGGCTTTTGACCCAATTTATAGAAGTGGATGATAAAGGTGTAGTTTCTATCACTAAGGGTTGTGCTGTTGCAGGTTTGGGAGGCAAGCCGGTGTATCGTACCGGAGATTATAATTATTATATAACTGAAAAAATACGTTCTAATGATGCGAAGGCAGTAGGTCCGTTTATTATGGCCAGTCTGGAATGGGAACGTTTGTTTCAGAAAAACAGTTGTGGAACTGCATGTGAATAATAGGAGGTGATACGATGAGGAAAGTTTTAGGATTATTGTTGCTATTGGCTGTTGTAAGCGCAACATGGGCTCAGGAACGTCAGGATACAATTGTAGTTTCACGCGATGGAACGGGGAATTTTCGTACTTTGCAGGAGGCTATAGAGAGTGCGCGGGCTTTCATGGATTATACTGTTACGATCTATGTGAGGAACGGAGTATATAAGGAGAAAGTGATTGTTCCTTCATGGGTGGAAAATATAGATATTATAGGTGAAGATCGTGATAAGACGATTATTACTTATGATGATCATGCGAATATAAATAAAATGGGTACTTTCCGCACTTATACGGTGAAGGTAGAGGGCAGTGATATCACTTTTAAAAATTTGACTATTGAGAACAATGCGGCTCAGTTGGGACAGGCGGTAGCTTTACATACGGAAGGTGACCGTTTGAAATTTATCAATTGTCGTATCTTGGGTAATCAGGACACTATTTATACCGGTGCTAAATTTACCCCGTCTTTATTTTAAAGATTGTTATATTGATGGTACTACCGACTTTATTTTCGTCCTTCCACCGCTTTATTTGAAGATTGTATTATTCACAGTAAACGCAATTCGTATGTAACGGCTGCTTCTACTCGAAAGAGGCTAAATATGGATATGTCTTTAAGCACTGTAAGCTGACGGCAGAACCGGGAGTGGATAAAGTGTATTTAGGTCGTCCTTGGCGTCCATATGCTTATACTTTATTTATAGAATGTGAATTGGGGAAACATATTGTTCTTGCCGGATGGCACAATTGGGGTAAGCAGTCTAATGAAGAAACCGCCCGTTATATGGAATATAAAAAATACCGGTGAGGGTGCAAATGCTTCGGAAAGGGTGGCGTGGAGCAAACAATTAACAAAGAAAGAAGCTGAGGCGGTGACGGTCGATGCTATTTTTCGTACTCAAAGTAATTGGAACCCAATAGACTAGATTGATTTTGTAATTGCTTGAAAAGGAGACTTCTACGTTGGTGGAGGTCTCCTTTTTTTGTTGTGTTGAATAATTGGAACCCGTGAAAAATACCTAATAAATCCACATAAAAAGATAAAAACTACACATCAAGGTAACGTTATATAAGTAATTTTGCAACAGTGAAACTAAGGTCAAAACCTTAAAAAACATTTTAATAACTATAAAAACACATCTTATGAATCTAAAAGAATTAGCTAGAAAAGCTGTCTCAACTCTCTTTTTGAGTATGCTTTGTTTGGTTGCTTTTGCTCAAACCGCAACAGGTTTGGTGAAAGACAAGACAGGCGAACCCATGATTGGTGTGAATGTATTGGTAAAGGGAACAACCAATGGTACAATCACGGATTTCGATGGTAAGTTTTCAATTCCGGATGTTCCGAGTAATGCTACTTTGGTGGTTTCTTATATTGGGTATCTTACCAAAGAGGTAAAATCTGGAAAAGATTTGATAATTGTATTGGAAGAAGATAACAAGACTTTGGATGAAGTCGTTGTTATTGGTTATGGCACGGTGAAAAGACGTGATTTGACTGGTTCTGTCGCTTCTGTTACTGGAGAAAAATTAGCGGCTAATCCAGTTGCCAATGTCGCACAGGCTTTACAAGGACAATTGCCTGGTGTAAGTGTGACTTCTCAAGACGGTCGTCCGGGTGCAGGTATGTCTATTCGTATTCGTGGTGGTGGTTCTATTACTCAGTCTAATGATCCCTTATTCATTGTAGATGGTGTTCAAGTTAGTGGCATTGATGATATTCCTGCTGACAATATCGAAAATATTGATGTGTTAAAGGATGCTGCTTCTACGGCTATTTATGGTGCCCGTGGTGCTAACGGTGTAATATTGGTTACTACTAAGGGAGGCAAGGATGGCCGGGTTTCCGTCAAGTATAATATGTATTATCAGATGAAGGAGAATCCAAAATTATTGGAAACTATGGATCCTTATGATTATGTATATAATACATGGGCATATATGAAGAGTCTGGGGGATTCTTATGGGGATGGAGTTGCCAGATATTTTGGATTAGGATCCAAGTATGGAAATCATTTGAATGAATATAAAAATATGACCACTCATAATTATATAAATGATTTGATGCAGACTGCGTCTTCTTGGAATCATGATGTATCTTTATCTGGTGGTACAGACAAAACTAAGTTTTATTCATCAGTTAACTATATGGATGATGAAGGTATCCGTGTGAAGTCTGGTTTCCAACGTTGGAATGCGAATTTCAAATTGACGCAAAAGATTAATAAAAAGTTAACTGCGGACTTTGATTTACGTTATAGTGAAATAGAAATTAATGGTTCTGGTTTTGGTAATGCAACCTCTGCTTACACTTATCGTCCTGTGGATAATCCTTTGGGGGATGCTTCTTTTACCGCTGGATTTGGTCAAGGTGATACAAATATGGAAGAAACTAGTAATCCTTTGTATTACTTGGATACTGTAGATTATATAAAAAACATGTACCGTATCCGTGCAAAAGGTGCTTTAACTTGGAATGTTATTAAAGGTTTGACGGCAAAGACGGAGCTATCGTTAAATCGTAATTGGAACCAGGAAAAGACATGGGATGCAGGACAGACAGAAAAAGATAATAGTTCTGCTAAATTGAAGAAAAGTGATGGTTACGGTGTGCGTTGGGCAACTACTTTGAATTATGAAGTACAGGGACTTGGAGATGATCATAATTTGTCTTTCTTGGTTGGTAATGAAGTCTTGGCTTCAAAGTCAGATTACACTGAAATATATGGTGTAGGGTATCCTGAAGGATTTACAATGGATGATGCGTTTGGTATGATTAATATGACTACTCCTTCATTGGGACAAGATTATTTTAAAGGTGAGATAGGTACTCCTAATCATACTTTATCTTGGTTTGGTCGTGCTAATTATTCTTATAAAGGTAAGTATCTTTTAACAGCTACATTCCGTGCTGATGGTTCTTCTAAATTTGCACCTAGTCATCAGTGGGGGTATTTCCCGGCTGCTGCGGCTGCATGGAGAATTTCAGATGAAGCTTTTATGGAAAATACAAGAGATTGGTTGGATAATCTAAAACTTCGTGTATCGTATGGTACTTCTGGTTCTGATAATATTGATGCTTCTTTATGGAGAGAAACATGGAAAACAGAACAAATTACAGTGGATGGTGAAAAGGTAACCACTTATGTACCTGGTGATATGAAAGGAAATCCTGATTTGAAATGGGAAACTACTATTAGTCGTAATTTAGGTGTTGATTTTGGTTTCTTTAATAATTGGGTTCGTGGTAGTTTGGACTATTATTGGAATACGACAAAAAATATTTTAATGAAAGTGCCTATTGATGCAGCGTCTGGTTATAGCTATCAGTTCCAAAATGTAGGTAAAAACCTCAAATAAGGGAGTTGAATTGGCTTTAGGCTTTGACATTGTTCGTGGTAAAGATTTTAATTTAGGTGTAAACTTGACTTATAATTATAATAAGAATAATATTGACGAACTGATGGATGGGGTCTTGGCAGATACGAGAGCTATGAATGATTGGGGTTCATCTATGGCTAAGCCTGCTTATGATTATATTATTCGTGAGGGGCATCCTGTAGGTACGATCCAAGGTTTTAAATCTGAAGGATATTATACGATTGATGATTTTACTTATGCGGATGGTAAATACACACATTGAAACCAGGGGTTCCGGATATTCAAGGTATTGTGAATTATCCGGATGGAGTTAAAGTGCTGGCTGCGGATGGACAAACCGCCGTACCGGGTATGCCTAAATTTGCAGATACAACAGGTAATGGTGTTGTGGACGAGGATGACAAAACGATTATCGGCGAAGCTATGCCACAACATACAGGTGGTTTTACAATTAACGGTAATTGGAAGGCAATCGATTTCTCTGTAGGCTTTACTTATCAGATTGGTGGTGATGTGTATAATGCCAATGCAATGCACTCCTTGATGGGAAATAAAGACAATTCCGCTGGTCAGAATCGTTTGAAGTTCGTTTCTGAAACTTTCAAATATTATGATGTCGATACAAACGGTGACTTGATGCTGGTGAAAGATCCTACAGCTTTGGCGGCTCTTAACGCGAATACAAACTACAGTTCTTTCTTTTCTGAATATGGAATCGTAAGTTCTAAGTTTATTGAAGATGCGTCTTATTTGCGTTTGAATACATTGACAGTAGGTTATACTTTCCCGAAAAAATTGGATGAATAAGATTGGATTACAGAATGCACGTGTGTATTTTACAGGAAGTAACTTGTTCTGTATTGATGGGTATTCTGGTATAGATCCGGATGTAAACACGAAGACTGATGGTAAGGATGGTTTTCCTACACCTTATTTTGATTACCAGTCTTATCCTAAGGCTAGAACTTATACCTTTGGTGTTAATTTAACTTTCTAATTAATGGAGATGAATCGTATGAAAAAAATAGTATATTCGACCCTTTTCTTTGCTGGAATGTTTTTGACTACAGCATGTAGTGATTATTTGGAGGTTGGCTCTCCTTCTATTGTAGATTCGGATTTTGTCTTTTCTAATCCGACAACAGCACGTGCCGCATTAGACGGTGCTTATGAACAGTGGAGGGATTGTGCGCAGAATAAGGTTTTTGGCGATGGATTGTTTTATGCTGCTGATATTGCCGGGTCTGATATAGAACGGCATCCGGAGTCTTTCTCTAATCAGTTGGGGCGCCATTATCCGGAATGTCTTTATCAAAACGGTACATATGCAAGTAGTTATGGATTGACTTCGTATTTGAAGGAGAATGATATTTATGCTAGCTTGTATGCGGTTGTAAGCAAGGCCAATGCGGTGATAACATCCATGGAAAATGCGGAAAATTTTGAATCGATCATCAATGGTGGACAATCAGAGATGGGGCAAATGTATGGTGAGGCGGTAGCTATGCGTGCTACGGCTTATCGTGAACTGTGTAAAAATTTTGGAGATGTTCCTTACGTTGGCGTTTATGGTGTTGTGCCTAAAGGTTTGGTTTCCCGTGATTCTATTTATGATGTATGCATTGAAGATTTGCAGAAAGTGGAGCCTTTGATGTACACCATCGGTTCCATTCCCGGCATTGCTGCTGCTAATAAAAATTATTTTTCTAAAACCTATGTGCAGGCTTTGATTGGAAGAATGTGTTTGGATGCAGCTGGATATCAGACTCGTCGTGGCGATATCAAACGTGTGAACGGAAAAGGGGAAAGCATGACATTTGAAACCAAAGGGAAAGAAAATAATGGAGCTACTTATGGACGTCGTTCTGATTGGCAAGACTTGTACTCAATAGCTAAAAAATACTACGAGGCTTTGTTGGCTGATCCGGGTAATGCACTGTTTCATTTGACTGATCCACGGGGTGCCTCGGATAAATCCGGACGTACTTTTAATAATCCGTACCAGTATTTCTTTGAACAGATGCATATGGATGATGCTATTTATGCGGATGAGTCTATTTATGAATATCCCATGCAGCAAGGTGGTGGAAATGATGGTCGCCCCTATTCTTTCGGTCGTCCTTCGTCTGGTGGCTCAAAGGCTGCGTATCCATGTAAGAGCTATGGACAGGGACGTATAAATCCTGCTTATTTTTATGGAGTCTTTGATCCGAATGATATGCGTCGTGATGTGAGCATTACTATGACCGGCAGTAATGGTAAAGGGGTTGAGAAGTTAATTCCTTTTGTTCCCAACTCAAAAGCTGAAGGCGGTGGCTTGACATTGAATAAATGGGATGAGAATCGTCAGGCTAATCCATGGGTGGCAGCACAACGTAAATCAGGTATCAATGGTCCGTATATGCGTATGTCTGAAGTTTATTTGGGCTATGCGGAAGTATGTGCGGCATTAGGTGATGTAGTTACAGGTAAACAGTATTTAAAAACGGTTCGTGAACGTTCGTTCCCGCAAGGTTTGGCTAACACAGATGCTTTTATTGCATCTTTTGGTAATGACTTAGTTCGTGCGATTATTGAAGAACGGGGGTTTGAATATGCAGGTGAAGGTGATCGTCGTTGGACATTGATTCGTTCTGGTTATCTTCCGGAAGATATAAAAAGAATCAAAGATATGACTAAAGCTATGATGGATGGTTTGGCAACTAAAGGTTATTATGAGTTTGAAAATGGTAATATTATTTCTGCTTATATATGGACAAAGTTAGTTGATGCAAAAACTATATATGGTCATCGTTTGACAGCACAGTGTCCGACAGACAAGGTCAATGATCCGGTGCTTTATCCGGGATGGCGCGGACAAAAGGATAATTGGGAAGAAATGGGATTGAATTATGGAAGTTCGACTCCTGCTACCAATTTAGCAATAAAAGGGTTGTTTGAAATAGTGTCTGAAGAAGAGGCAGCATCTCTTGAAAGCCAAGGATATACCAAAGTTAATTGGGGTATTGATTTGGTTGATAATAGGGATGAATATGATAAGTATCTGTTTTGGGATTATGATTACGTTTCGGCTCCTATCTATTTGTGGCCGTTTACTCTAATGTAATGGCAGCCGGTGGCTTTACGAATGGTTATGGCTTTAAACAGGAATAATAATTCATTCGTTAAACGAAAATAAATGTATGGGGGGAGGGCGTATTGTAAATGCTCTCTCCTTTTTTGTGTTTCTTAAGAATGTATTTCTAAACAGGCATTCCTGTTATTATCGCATTGACAATTTGAACTTAAGGTTTGCTTTCTTAAAGCTTGTAATTTCTGCTACCATAGCTGTTACCATTTTACCGAATCACCTATGGATAGGGAGATGTAGGGGGCAGCAGTTTGTTGTAGGAAGTTACAATAAGAAAGGCAGAAATCTTTTTTGTGATAGGTTTGTTCGTTTGTTGCAAAATTGTGCACATAAAAGACCAATTTTTACCTTGTTCTTCTTTGATAGCCTGTTACTTTTGTATCAAGACATATTTTAATCAGATACGAAATGAAATTAAAGGTTTTAGTAAGTACAATAGTTAGCATCATGATATGGCCGGCAAGTATTACGGCACAAAGGTGAATTGATTCCAATGATAGAAATACCTGCGGGAAATTTCTATATGGGGACTTTGGGTGGAGATGAAAATTATGATGAAGCGCCTATGCATAAGGTGCACATATCTAAACCGTTTAAAATGGGACTGACCGAAGAAGTGACTAATGCGCAATATGAATTGTTCTGCCCCGAACATAAGTCGCTGCGTGGTAAAAATGGTTTCTCAAGTGAAGATGACGAAGCGGTGGTGTTCGTAACTTATCAAGATGCCGTTGCCTTTTGTGACTGGTTGACCCGGAAAGAAGGAAAAACTTATCGTCTGCCTACCGAAGCTGAATGGGAATATGCATGTAAGGCAGGCCGTTACTGGAATTTCTATATGGATGACAAGCTTCCTGCCGCTTGGCAAAAGAATCAAGTGATAGCGGCTACTCCCAAACCCTTGTCTTTGAAAGTGGCACAAACTCCTCCTAACGAATGGGGGCTATATGATATGTGCGGAAATGTGGAGGAATGGTGCCTGGACTGGTATGGACCTTATATAGATAAGGAACAGACAGATCCGGGAGGATATTCGGATGGCATAGCACGGGTGACCAGAGGAGGTAGTCATAATACACCGGTGAAATATCTCCGTTCGGCAAACCGTATGGCTATGTTGCCAGAGGATAAACATGCAATGACGGGCTTTCGGGTGGTACAGGCAGAGTATCCGCAGACCGCTCCGCTTTCTCAGCCAAAAGATGAGTATGTTGTGTCTCAGATAAAATGGGATTGGGCCTCTCAATGTATCACGGAACCTGTCTTCGTTGCTCCTTTGGTTTATGTGCATGAACCGGATGCGCATAGTGGAACGCCTTTTTTCAAACATAATCATCAGCCGGCATTGACTTGGTGTGATAATGGAGATTTGTTAGCTGTGTGGTTTTCTACCAATGAAGAAAAAGGCCGTGAGATGGTGGTGCTCTCTTCGCGTTTGCGTGCTGGAAGCTGTGAATGGGAAAAGCCCCGTATGTTTTATCAGATAGCTGATCGTAACTTGACCGGAACTGCATTATTGAACGACCGTCAAGGGACTCTTTATCATATCAATGGAGTGGAAGCGGCCGGACATTGGCAGAATTTGATGATGACTTTGCGTACAAGTACAGATAATGGACAAACTTGGAGTAAACCTCGTATGATTGCTCCCGAGCATACGAAACGCCATCAAGTGATAGCCGGAACCTCTATTACAAAGGAAGGCTGGTTTGTCCAGGCTTGTGATGCCGGACCCGGTGGAAGAGACGGGGCTGCTGTTCATATCAGTAAGGATAAGGGAAAAACTTGGACGGACCCATGGGATGGAGCACCCTTGCCTGATTTTAAAGAAGGGAGAACAGGTACCACTATCGCTGGAATCCATGCCGGAGTGGTGCAATTGAAGGATGGCAGATTGATGGCATTGGGACGTAACAATAGCATTCGTGATAAAGAAGGACGTTTACGTATGCCCATGAGTGTATCTGATGATATGGGCAAGACTTGGCATTATTCCGCTTCGGAATTTCCCCCCATTGATGGAGGACAACGGCTGGTATTGATGCGTTTGAATGAAGGTCCTATTTTACTGATATCTTTTACTGAGCATCCTTATCGTACTCCGAAGGAGGAGCGTGGTATGATGTTTACTGATAAATCAGGAAAGCCTTTTAAGGGATATGGCATGTACGCTGCTTTGTCATACGATGAAGGTAAGACCTGGCCTGTAAAACGTTTGTTGACTGACGGTACTTATCGTTTTCTTAATGGTGGAGCTTGGACTCAGTTTTTGAAATGGATGAGGGTCATGCCGAACCTCGTGGTTATTTGGCTGGAACACAAACACCCGATAATATGATCCATTTGATAACAAGTCGCTTCTATTATAAATTTAATTTAGCTTGGTTGAAAGGAAACGAAAGTTCTATATCTCCTCATTCTTTGTCTGACTAAAGGGTGTAGAACACATATATCCAATACTTTGTATCTTTTTTTTGTTTTCAGGTTGCATTGTTTGTTATAAATGAAAGTAAACGAAATAAAATAAAGAAAAAAAGTGCAAAATTACTTTTGTTTTCCGAAAATATTTCTACTTTTGCAATGTGTGATTTAAGATACTATGATTATGGAGCACACGCTTAAAGAGAACACAAAAAGAATTATTAAATCTAAAATGATTATTTGTTAACCCAGGAAAGTATGGAAAATGTTCAGAAAACAAGGCGTTTGTTTGCAAGCGCATACGGTTGTAAAGCCAGCCGTTCTTTTCTTATTTGGGGCTTGTCGGCCGCAATGTTCATAAGTGTTATACCGATGATGGCTGAGGTTTCTGTCGGTGGAAAAAACATTGGTGTTCAAATTGTTAGTCAGACAAAGAATATTACCGGAACCATTATTGATGAAACAGGTGAACCTATGATTGGTGTGTCGGTTTTAGTTCAAGGGACTACTACTGGAACTGTTACAGATTTGGATGGTAAATTTACATTGGAAGTTCCTGCAAACGCTACATTAGTTGTTTCCTATATCGGATACAAAACTCAGAATGTAAAAGTCGGTAGCCAAAATACGTTTGCCATTAAGATGGAGAGTGATAATGAGGTGCTTGATGAAGTGGTAGTGATTGGTTATCAGACTATTAAACGTAAGGACTTAACTGGTTCTGTTGCTTCTGTTAGTGGTAAAACCGTGTCTGTTATGCCTGTTTCTAATGTAGCACAGGCTATGCAAGGTAAACTTCCTGGTGTGAACATTACCTCACAAGATGGACGTCCTGATGCGGCGATTTCTATTCGTGTGCGAGGAGGAGGTTCCATTTCGCAAAGTAATGAACCTTTGATTTTAGTAGATGGTGTAACTGTGAATTCTTTAAATGATATTCCGTCTGATCAAGTGGAAAGTATTGATGTGTTGAAGGATGCATCTTCTACTGCTATTTATGGTGCACGTGGTGCCAATGGAGTAATTCTTGTAACTACAAAGGGAGCAAAAGAAGGAAAGGTTTCGGTTTCTTATAATGGCTATGTTAAATTCAATACTCCGACTAAATACTTGGAAACATTAGATCCTTATGATTATTTATCGTTTGTTTGGGGAAATGCAGCTGCTAGTGGCGATGCATATCGTCTACCATTCGAAAAATTGTATGGCATCGGTGATTATTCTGGTAGTAATACAGGAGGTATAGAAAGTTATCGTAACACCAGGAATTATAACATCCAAAAAGATGTGTATAATAGTTCTGTATCTCATAACCATGATTTGTCGGTTAGTGGAGGCACTGAAAAAACAAAAGTTTTGTTTGCGATGAATTATATGGATGAGCAAGGTATGAAACTTAATTCTTATGCAAAGCGTGGAGGTGTTTCGTTGAAAATTAATCAGAAATTACGTGATAATTTGGATATTAATTTAGATACCCGTTATAGTGATATGCGTACTATGGGAGATGAAGGAACAACTAATGGTTCCGGCTCATTGCTTTCATCTTCTTATCGTTTTCGTCCGATTGCTACTCGTGATATTTTGGGGGACTTGAATGCTTTGCGTGAAGGGAATATGGAGATGTATGGTCGTCAGTCTGCCTGGGATACTTATAGTCCTGTGGCTCGTATCGGAGATTATGATCCACTATATATTAAACAAAGACTTCGTGGTACTTTATCTTTAAATTGGAGATTGTTTGACGGCTTTGCATATCATACTGACTTTACTTTAAACCAATCATGGGAACAAGATAAGATTTGGGGGGGAGCTATTTATAATAATTATTTGGATGACGAAACAGGAGCCAAACTATATGCGGGAAATGTGGAATATACAAAGCGTGACAGTTGGGGACTGCGTTGGACGAATACAATCAGTTATGACTTCAATTTTTTACCTAAACAGCATCGTTTGAATATTCTGTTGGGACATGAAGTTACAGACTCCGGAGGTAGTAAAATGTCAATTTCAGCTAGTCACTTTCCCTCTAATTTTACAAAGGATAATGCATTTGCCATGATTAACCAATATGATGCGGAGCATGGAACAAGTAAATTTTCTTCTGGAGTAGATATTCCTGGACGTATTCTCTCATTCTTTGGTCGTGCTAATTATACATTGATGGATCGTTATTTGTTTACTGTGACATTCCGTGCCGATGGTTCTTCTAAGTTTTCCCCCGAACACCGTTGGGGATATTTTCCTGCTGCGGCTTTTGGATGGCGCCTTTCTGAAGAAACTTTCATGGAAGGGACGAAAGACTGGTTAGATAACTTGAAAGTCCGTTTGTCTTATGGTACGGTAGGTAATGATGGTATCAGCTCAGATTTATGGTCACAAACGTGGACTTCTGAAACAGATTTACGATATCAATATATACTAAATAACCAGTATTCATCTTCTTATGACCTTTCAACGGAACAAATGGCAAATAAAAATCTAAAATGGGAAACAACTATTACACGTAATTTTGGTTTTGATTTCGGATTTTTAAAGAACCGTTTGTGGGGATCTTTGGATTTATATTGGAATACAACAAAGGATTTGCTGATGTTGACTTCGCTTCCGGGGATTACCGGATTCACATCTACGTATGATAACATTGGTCAGACTAGTAATAAGGGAATTGAGTTTTCTTTGTCAGGTGTGATTTTTGAAAATAAAGATTGGAATATTACGGCTGGTATGAATATAAATTTCAATAAGGGTAAGGTCGATAAGTTGGCAGAAAATGTAACAGGTTTATATGGCTCTAGTTGGTGTGGCAGTAGCAGTTTCCCGGGTGAGGATTATATTTTACAGGAAGGTAAACCTGTGGGTATGGTCAGAGGTTTTATATATGATGGCTTTTATACTACAGATGACTTTAATTATGTAAACGGACAATATATATTGAAAGAGGGCGTGGCAGATTTAGGTTCTTTTATTAATCCTGTACATGGGGTAGACCGTCCGTCCGGACAAAATGCCTATCCGGGTCTTCCGAAATTTAGGGATATGGATAATAGCGGCAGCATTGATGAGAAAGATGTTACCATTATTGGTGATATGAATCCTGTTCATACAGGTGGTTTCAATATCAATACAACTTATAAAAATTTTGATTTAGGATTGTATTTTAATTGGAGTTATGGTAAATGATGTGTATAATGTGAATAAAATCGCTTCCTTGTACGGCGCAAAAGAAAAGGGAGTATATGAGAATAAACTTGGTTTTATGAAAGACTCCTATAAGATTTATGACGTGGTAGATGGGAAATTAGTTCGTCTCACTACTCCTGAGCAATTAAATGCAGCTAATGTAAATGCTAATTTACCATTACCTTATAGTGAAAATGGGGTTACTTCCAGTATTGCTATTGAAGATGGTTCTTATTTGCGTCTGAACACGTTGACATTGGGGTATTCATTGCCCGATAAGGTCTTGCATAAGGCTGGTTTGAGTAAATTGCGTATTTATGGAACAATCTATAATTTGTTTACCTTAACCGGTTACTCAGGTCTGGATCCTGAAGTTAGTGCTAATACCTCTCAGAATAAGGCGAAATACCCTACAGTAGGATTGGACTGGGGTACTTATCCTAGAGCACGTTCGTTTGTGGTTGGTTTAAATCTTGCTTTCTAATCAAAAAAACAAATCATTAAATTAATTATTATGAATAAATTAGCAACATATATATCTGCATTGGCACTATGCTGTTCCTTTGCTCAATGTAGTGATTATCTGAATACTTCTTCACCGGAGAACACTGGAGATGAGTTTGTAACCTCTTCTACTTCCGAAACTTTTAAAATCCTGTCTTGGTGTTATGCTAATTATCGGCAGAATTGTATTATGGGAGCTTATCGTTGGAATGATCCCATTGGCTCAGACTCTGAAATATATCCGGAAATAGGCTCTTTAAATAATGCCAACGCTAGACTATTACCGGAATTGTTAAGTGTAAATGCTGGTGGTTCAGGCTTCAACGGGCTTTATACTACGATTGCACGTGCATCTAAGGTAGCGGAATTGGTAGCTGATAAACCTGCATTTCAAGATGCTGTGGCAGCAGGAAAAGTAAATGATTGGACTCAACTTTATGGTGAGGCTTTAACAATGAAGGCTTTCTGCTATTTTGATTTGGTAAAACATTATGGTGATGTACCTTATGGATATGAAAATAACAATGTGGAAGATTATTCATTGACTTCCCGTTTTGAAATTTATGATAATCTTATTGAGATATTGAAGGAGACAGAAGCATTGATGTATCCACTGGGAGAAGGTGGCATTACTGCTGAACGTTTTTCCAAGGGGTTTGCTGACGCGTTGTTAGGACAGATAGCTCTTTATTCCGGTGGATATCAGACAATTCGTACAGATGTGCCCGGTTTGTATGGTGACGTACAGTTTACGACAAAAGGAAAAGAAGAACTAGGATGTGTCTATGCTCGGCGCAATGATTATCTAGATTATTATAAGATTGCCGAGAAGTATTTTCAGGCTGCTTTGAATAATAAAGGGACGGCTGCTTTAGTTACGGTTGATGACCGGAGTTATGCGAATAACCCGTTTCAGCGTCATTTTCAATATACTCATGATCTGGCTCTGAGCCCAGAATCTATTTTTGAAGTAGGTAATATACAAGGGGGACAAAGTGGGCAGACTACTACCAGTGAATATTCTTATGCTTTTGGACGTCCGTCCAGTGGTGGTAGTAATCAGGCTGCGCCTTGCAAGTCGTTTGGGGCGTTACGTATTATTCCCTCTTTCTATTATGGTGAGTTTGAAGCAGGTGATATGCGTAGAGATGCTAGTGTGACTGTTACTGGTAGTAAAGGTGATGGCAATGAAGCTCTGTTGTCTTTTGCTCCGGGTAGCAAGTTGGATGGGGGAATTGCTATTAATAAATGGGATGAGAATCGTATGAATCCTCCTTATACTACATCTCAACGTACTTCGGGAATGAATTGGCCGGTGTTGAGGCTTGCTGATCTTATTTTGATGCAAGCGGAGGTCAAAGCATTAGGGGAGCAGAAGGAGAAGCAATCCAATTACTTAACCAAATTCGTCAACGTGCATTCGGGAATGCTGAACATGATATTTCAGCTTCAGGTGAAGTTTTGAAGGAAGCTATTTTGCAGGAGCGCAAATTAGAACTTTTAGGTGAAGGCACTCGTCGCTGGGATTTGATTCGTTCGGGTAAGTTTGTGGAAAAAGCTTTAGCTGTTCGTTCAGAAATGACGGAGATGGTTAATGATTTGCAAACAAAAGGATACCATGAATTTGCTAATGGGAATGTGATCTCGAATTATATATATACTAAAAAAAGTGCATTTAAGTTCACCATTGACTTTTGATCCTGACGAGTCAAATCCAGCTCTGTATCCAGGATGGAGAGGACAATACGATTATAGTACCACTCCGGTAAAAGTTACTGGGACAGACCACAACCTGGCTATTGAGGGGTTGTTTAATTATATAGATCCCAATGGTACTGAAGCAAAGAAATTGTTTGACGAGGGATATTCGAAGGTTGATTGGGGAGTGACATTAGTGAAATATGCTGATCATTATACAAATAGTAATTTGTTGCCGGGAGTAAAGGAAGGTAATGTTCCTCCCAGATATTATTGGCCTATTCCATTCGAAACGTTGAGCAAGTCTAAAGGAAAGATAACGAATGGATATGGTTTGGCACAAGAATAAAGATTATATATGAAAAACATTTTATCTGTTTGTACATTTTTGCTGGCCTTTGGGACGCTCCTTTATGGGGGCAGTCCCAAGACCCTTTGAATGAGGATCAAACAACTGTACGTATTTTAGAAGGTGATAATTCGGATCCTTCTATTGTCCGTTATGGAAAATCTTATTATCTAGTTCATTCTTCTTTTGTTTATACTCCAGGATTGGTAGTTTACAAATCAGATGATTTAGTAAACTGGACTCCGTGTTCCACAGCTTTGACTACTTTTACAGGAGATATCTGGGCTCCGGATATTGTGGTTCATAACAATCGTTTTTATATCTATTTCCCGACCTTGAATGGAAAAGGGAGAAAGACCAATATGGTAACTTGGGCTGATAGTCCGGAAGGTCCGTGGAGCACTCCGATAGATTTGAAAATAGGAGGAATTGATCCGGAACATGTGGTTGGTGATGGAAAACGCTATCTGTTGCTCAGTTCTGGCGCTTTATATCCGTTGTCGGATGACGGATACTCTATTACAGGAGAACCGGTCAGAATTTATAAGGAATGGGAAATACCGGAGGAATGGGATATAGAAGGAGTTTCCATGGAAGGCTTGAACGTGAAAAAAGTAGGAGAGTACTATTATTTGTTCGTGGCCGAAGGAGGTACGGCAGGTCCTCCCACCAGTCATATGGTAGTACAGGCACGTAGTAAAAATATAATGGGTCCTTGGGAGAATGCTCCTTTCAATCCGCTTCTTCGTACGGAATCCCGTAATGAAAAATGGTGGAGTAAAGGGCATGGCTCTATTGTTGATACGGAAGATGGACGGTTATTTATGATTTTCCATGCTTATGAAAACGGATTCCAGACATTGGGGCGTCAGACCCTTTTACGTGAACTGGTCCAAAAAGAAGATGGATGGTTACATTTGAAAGAAGGAGCCATTTCTTTACCTGCACCGGAACGTTTGAAATTATCTGGTATAAAAGATTTTGTATGGCAGACGTGCCGGGAACATAACTTAAATGATCGGTTCGGATTACTCCTGATAAAATCAGTATAGAGGCAAAGGGGAATACTCCAAAAGAAGGATCTCCCTTTATTAGCACGTACCAGTGCTCATAAATATGAAGTGGAGGCTTGTTTTGAACTGAAAGGTGAAAATACATCTGCCGGATTGGTGGCTTATTATGATGAGAATTATCATTTTGGATTTGGTTTTAATCATAAGCAGATGCTTCGTTATCGGCGTGGGCAAGTAAGTCGTACGGAATCAAAACTTCCTCAAGCAAACCAATGTGGAAAGATGTGGTTACGTTTGCGGAATGATGCTAATGTATTGTCGGCCTGGTACAGTGCCGATGGTAAAAAATGGCATAAGTATCCATGGGGATTTGAGATATCGGGAGTACATCATAATACGGTATATGGTTTCTTGTTTGTCCGCCCAGGTATTTTTGCCGGTGGTGACGGGCAGGTGGAAGTAACAGATTTTGTTTTGAGAAATCTTGATTGATGCGTTGTTTAACTGGAATTTAATGATTGAATTGCTTATGAAATATTGCTGCTCTTTTTTATTGTTATTGCTTTTTGGGATTTCCGGTGGATTTGCCCAAGATAAGGTGGAGTGTTGGGGACGTTATGAAATCTCCCTGCCTGCCAAAGTAAAGGGGAACCCTTTTGATATTGAGCTTACGGCAACGTTTAGCGGACCGGATACTACATTGACTGTACGTGGATTCTATGACGGAAATGATACCTTCAAAATTCGCTTTATGCCTGTGAGCCAGGGAGTATGGTCGTACGTGACGCAGAGTGAGATTCCCGTGCTGAATAAGGTGAAAGGGCGGATAGAATGTATTGCTCCGGGTAAAAAGGAAATCAGGTCCAGTTAAAGTGGATGGAACTTATAATTTTAAATATGCTGACGGAACGCGTTATTATCCAGTTGGAACTACTTCTTATGATTGGATGCATGTGGCAGGTAACCAGCCTGATCAGACAGTGAAATCATTGGAACTATCCAAGTTCAATAAAATCAGGATGCTGTTTTTTGTGCAAAACTTTGATCCGGATTATCCTGAACCCTCCATGTTTCCTTTTGAGATAAAGAAGATAGTAAAGGATGAAAAGGGAAAACCTGTGTATGAATGGGATTTCACCCGCTTCAATCCTGCTTATTTTGCTCATGTGGAAGCATGTGTGGATAAATTGGCCGGAATAGGAGTAGAGGCTGATTTGATTCTTTTCCACCCTTATGATGGTGGCCGTTGGGGATTTGACAGAATGCCTTTGGAAGCCGGTGTCCGATACTTGAAGTATCTGACAGCCCGTATGAGTTCATTTCGCAATATTTGGTGGTCATTGGCCAATGAATATGATTTTTTGAGAGAATTAAAACCGGAATATTGGGATACTTTTACACATACGGTAGTAGAGAATGATCCTTATTCCCATTTATGCTCCATTCATACTTATACAGCTAAGTATTATAAATATTGGGAACCTGAATACACTCATGCCAGTATACAGGACCAGGCACCTGTAGAAGGTTTTGGAAGGGCGGCTACGGTGAAGAATATTTATAAGAAACCGATTATTTTTGATGAGGTATGTTATGAGGGTAATATGGATAACCGATGGGGAAGCTTGAGCGGTCAGGAATATCTTTATCGCTTGTGGCAAGGGCTGATTGTGGGAACTTACGTAACTCACGGAGAATGTTATATGGATAATTCAAAAGATTATTCTCGTGACTTTTTGGCTGTGGGAGGAACTTTTCAAGGGGAATCCTGGAAGCGCATTGGCTTTACAAGACAGATTTTGGATGCACTCCCTAATCCTCTACATTTATGTGATAGCAGTTGGGACCCTTTATACTTCGACTGCCGGAGAAAATTATTATATGATTTATCTGGGCAAGGAAATAAAACCGGAATGGGCATTTGATTTACCGGTAAAAAACGCTTTTTATCCACGTTTGAAAGAAGGAGTACGTTTTAAAGTGGAAGTCATTGATACTTGGAACATGACGATAGCCGAATGGCCTGCCGTTTTTGAAACAACTGCTCCTGTAAAGGATAGGGTGTATGATAAAAATCAAGGGAGAGTAAGACTGCCTGCAAGTCCTTATCTGCTGCTAAGGATAACTGAAGTAGAATAATTTATGAATGTGTTAATTTGCTAATATGCTAATTTGCCGTTTGGTTCCGCTATGTTCGCATGTCAATTGGCCTATTAGCAAATTGGCAAATTAGCACATTATTCAAAATTTGCACATAATAGACCAATTTTTACCTTTCTGTCCCCTGTCTCTCGTTTACTTTTGTAGTAGAACAAATCTTAATCTATACAAAATGAAACATTTACATTTTCTTGCTTTTTGTCTTGTGCTGGCTTGTATGGGGACATCTGTTAAAAGCACAAAGTCTTGGATCATTATAGTTCGTTAGATCCTTCACAACCTATAGAATTTAAAGGGAACTGCCTTCGTTATACAGATAAAGAAATTATTTTAGGTCCGAAAACATTTTTTGTTGATGGGCAGTTGTCCGATAGGGAAGTGGCGGGTAATCCTTATGTTTTTAATAGTTTCAATAAAGCTGCCGCTAATTTCTCAGCTGGTACGGAAGCGGAACCGATGAAAGTTTATTTGGCTCCTTATGTCTATTGGATTGATGATCCAGATGACCCTGCTATTCGTGTTGGTAAAGACGGACGTGAACCGTTCGGCTTGGTTGTTAAATGCCCTTATCTCCATATTATCGGATTGAATAGCCATCCTGAAAATACAGTCCTGGCATCCAGACGTGGACAGACACAGGGGGCTGTCGGTAATTTCACCATGTTTGATTTTTGGGGAAACGGTCTGTTAGTAAAGGACTTGACTATGGGGAATTTCTGTAATGTCGATTTGGAATATCCTCTGAAGAAAGAATTAAGCAGGAAAAAACGAATGTCTGCCATCACTCAGGCACATGTCGCTTATTGTCATGGCGACAAGATTGTGGCGGATAATGTACATTTCATCAGCCGCTTGAATATGAATCCGTTGAATGGCGCCAAGCGGATACTTTTTAATAAATGCCACATGGAAAGTACGGATGACGCATTGACCGGAACAGGGGTTTATCTGGATTGTACACTTCATTTTTATGGTCAGAAACCTTTTTGGAGAAGTGATATGGGCGGAGCTGTATTTTTGAACTGTGACTTTTATGTGTGTCATGAGGAAGATCGGCAATATTTTTGTAAGTCGGTCGGACCATTAAGTATTGTCGATTGCCGTTATCATTCGAAGAAGCCGGTTTATGCGGGCTGGACACATGATCCTACAGATTGGTTGCGTTGTTACCAATACAATGTGAAACAGAACGGGCAACCTTATGTAATTGGGGCTGACAAGCCTTATAATACGGTTTGCATGGATCAGCTGAATCAACTGAAAGCTTTCCGGTTGGAAGAGAATGGAGAGGTGATTTATAATACTTACAATTTATTGAGAGGAGAGGATGACTGGGATCCTCTTCGGGTGAAAGACTGTGTTATTGCTATAGGTAAGCGAGATGGAAGGGATTATACTCGGATGCCTTCTTGTCTTTCTGTAGAGCCCTTAACGGCTTCCATTCAGACTGGTGGCCAGCCGGTCAGACTGGTTGCAACGGTAAAAAAGACATTGCAACTATGTGCTGAATAATGTTCCCGTGAAGTGGAAAGTACAACAAGGTTATGAAAAGAATGTGAAATTATCCACTTCCGAGGGATATGAATGTGTTGTCGAGGCAACTAATGTGGAGGATGAAACAAAGCATTTTACAGTGATAGCCTATACAGAGGATGGTTTGGAATGTGCGACAGAGCTTACGGTTGCTCCCGATTATGTGCCGGCTCCTTCGTTTACGGAAAATCCAAAGCTGAATATTACTAAAGGAGTAGCTACTGTCAGTTATGCTTTAGATTTGAATGGGCGCAAGGATGAATCATTGATAACTTGGTATAGATGTACAGACAGAAACGGGACTAATAGACTTCCGGTTTTGGTATCCCGCTTGAATGAACCGGAATATTCCTATACTTTGGTAAAAGAAGATGTTGGTTATTATCTGATGGCAGTTATCGCTCCCAAGCATCTGCGTTGTTTGCCGGGGGAAGAACGAATTGTTGTTTCCAACTCTCCGATAAAAAAAGGGCAAGTGAACATCACTCATATATTTGAAACGGATTTTCAGAACTTTCCATGTAAGAATCAACCACAACTTTTACCGGGATTTTGGACGATTGGTGGATATAAGCCTTTGGATACGGCAGCATACGATTGGCAGGTAGTTCCGGATAAGGATTATTGGATTTATGGGCCGGGAATGAATGGTTCTCACGGAACCGGTTTGTTGCAAGATCAGAAAGGAGCCCGTTTGCTGTATACTCCATTGGATGGCAGCTATGGAGATATGGCAATAACCTTGAATGTGGATGCCAGTAAAAAAACAGCAGGACAAGGTTTTGGTAGTGCAACAGGACAGTATTTGGATTTGTATATCAAGTTTGATACCCGTACTTTAACGGGATATGCATTGCGTATCATTCGTACGACCAAGTATAGTAATGCGGTTGATTTTATTTTGATGAAATATGAGAACGGGGTGGCTGAGGCCATCAGTCAACCGGTGTCTTCTACCTGCTATCGTACAAATTGTACTCTGACATTGACTGCTAAAGGAGGAAAATTGACGGCACACGCTTCAACAACAACTCCGCTTCCGGCGCCTGTAACAGATCCGAACTTGAAACTTTCGGTAGATTTGGAGGCGGATATAGCCTCGAACACTTTTGGGGGCACCGGTATCCAGCATACGGGCAGTTGTGGTGAAAGTACAACGATGCTGCACTATATGAAGGTGGAATGGGAGTAGAGTGATTAAAAGAAAGTAATAGATAATTATGAAGAAGAGTATTGTTGCCATAGCATTTTTGTTGTTATGTCCATTTTATGGGGTGAGAGCACAGGAGAGACCGTTTTTTGATTTGTCAGGAAAAGGATGGCATTTATGGCAGGATAAAAATGCAGCTTGGCAGACAGAGGATATTTATTTGACATTGGAAGAGGCACAGGAAAAGTTCTGTAATTGTTCCTACAGCGGGATGGGATATATTGACTTCTGCCCAGACTCTTCCGGTACAGGTTCCCGGAACAGCTGAAGAATATCTTCAAACTCAGTCCGGACCCGAAGGAGATATTACAGGAGTTACATGGTGGAGTCGTACAATGGATATTCCGGTGTTGAAGAAAGGACAAAAAGTCTTTTTGAATTTTGGCTCTATACGTTCACGGGCGGAGATTTTTATTAATCAGAGATTAGTGGATTATCAGATTGTGGACAATGTTCCTTTCGAAACGGATATTACTCCTTATATAAAATCGGGAGAACAAGTACAATTGGCTGTACGTATAACGGATGCGGGTGGTAACCATGATTGGCGTGACTCCAGAACTATTCCGTGGGGAGATAAAATGTTGCCTCCCGGTCATGGCTTTGGAGGAATAACAGGAAAAGTTGGTATGAAGGTCTGTAATGCTGTTTATGTGGCGGATATTTATATGCAGAACACTCCTCAGATAACCACCGCTAATGCTATTCTGACGTTACAGAATGAAAAAGGAAAGACTACGAAGCAGGATCTTCGTATAACGGTGTACGAGTGGCAAAATAAAGAAAAAATAGTTTATTCTAAAGAGATAAAGGGTGTTTCATTAAATAAAGGCATAAATGAACTGAAGATTCCTGTATCAGCTCCGGATGCGAAATTATGGAGCGTGGATGATCCTAATCTGTATGTATGTGAGGTGGAGTTATCCGAAGGAAAGAACTGGGTAGATAAAGATTCCCGCCGTTTTGGATTCCGTTGGTTCGAGGCTTCCGGTATAGGTGAGGATGCTGTTTTTCGTTTAAACGGAAAACGTATCATGCTTCGCTCGGCCATCAGTTGGAGTTTTTGGCCGGTCAATGGTATTTTTCCATCGGAAGAATTGGCTGAAAGGCAAATTCGCATCGCTAAGGAGTTAGGATTGAATATGTTGAATTTTCATCGTTTTATCGGTAATACTGACGTAATGAATTATGCTGATGAGTTGGGACTGCTCTATTTTGAAGAGCCTGGCGGCTTCCGTCTGGATGTGAGACAGCCGTTTATGAATGCTGTTTTGCATGAAAAGGTCATCCGTATGGTAAAGAGGGATCGCAGTCATCCCTGTCTGGTTATCTACAATATGATGAATGAATCGGGAAATGCTACTCCTGAAAAGTTAGAATTGGAAATTCAAGCGATGAAGGATATGCGTGTACTGGATCCTTCCCGGCTGATTCTTCGTACCTCGGCTTGGGCAAAGGGGGATGATATAGAAGATCAGGCTAAAATTCATATTCGTCCTTACGATGAAAAAGTGTATTGGAGTGGTTGGTATGATTATCATCGTGCCGGAGGACCTGCTGTTTGGAATGAAGGTTTGTACAAAGGCCCTGAAGATTATTATAATGATACAAAGAATAAGCGTGAAATTGTATTCTTTGGTGAGGAAGGGGCTTTATCATCACCTCCTCGTTTGGAAAAGAATAAAGAAGATTTGGAAAAATATAACTATAAAGGATGGGATGGTAGAGAGTTTTTACGTTGGTATGATGAATTTAATGAATTCCTGGATGCTAAACAGTTAAGGACAGTTTATCCTACGGTAGATGATTTGTGTGTGGCTATGGGGACTGTATCCTATGAACATCAAGGACGTAAAATAGAATCGGCCAGAATGAATAATTTGACGGATGCATACGTTGTTAATGGATGGGAATCGGAATTGACGGAGAATTATTCGGGAATTGTCGATTGTTTTCGTTATCCCAAATCAGATCCGGCTATCATAGCTCGTTATAATCAGCCTTTGTATGTAGCGGTAAAGACCAGGCAACAGGTTGCAGCCGCAGGGGGAGAGGTGACCGTTGATTTTTATCTGATTAATGAGAAGAATGTCCGGGGAAACCATCAATTGAAAATCTCGGTGACAGACTCTCAAGGAAAAGTGATGGAGGTAGGGACTTATGAAACGGAAGCCGCCGGAGGTGAGGTTTATGGTCAGTTGTTGGTGAAAGATGTAAAAATACCTGTTCCTACAGCTGGAGGACTTTGTAGGATTGAAGCAAAACTGTGTAAGGAAAATTCTGTTGTTACAACTGGGTATGATGATATATTGTCTGTAAATCTGGCATCCAATATGTTGGATGGTAAAGGGGCCGTTTGGGAAGATGGGAGTGCTTTACAGAATTTCTTGAAGGGTAAAACGAAAGAAGCGGTTGCAGCTTATGAGGATAATTTAGGAAAGTTGGATTGGATTATGGTGGCCCGTCCTCCTAGGAAAGATCAGTTGACAATGGTGCCGATGGAAGCGTTACGCTCTGCCGACGGCAAACCGGGATTGGATGTGGTCTATTATGAGGATATGGAATTTCAGAAGGAAGTTTATCATGAAGTGGCCAAGGTGGTTAATCTGAGTGCTATTGAGGGAGCTACACCAAGTCTCTTTTGTGTATATGCTTGATGGTTATGGTATTAAATGGAGTGGTAAACTACTTCCTTCTGTCAGTGGTGAATATACGATTATTCCTCAGAGTAATGATCGTAGTATGATTGAAGTCTTTGTCAATGGTAAGGAAATATATGAAATTACCAGGAAGAAAGAGCATTTGGGCGATGGAAAAGTCTATTTGGAAGGAGGCAAGTCTGCCGATATAGAGATCCGTTTCAGGCATCCTCGTAGTAACGCGCGTTGTCGTTTGGATTGGGCTGTTCCTAATGATAAGATGCCGGATGCACAGCGTTTAATGGAACGTGCCGTAAATGATGGAACCAAAATCTTTATTATTCAGAGTGCTGATGAATGGTCGGAATTTATAGCGGCTAATAGTAAAGTGGTGTTTAAGGACAAATTCTTTGTTGGAACCAACTGGCTGGGCGGGGTGATGTTTAATAAGCCGCATGATATTTTCAAGGAACTTCCTGTCGGAAATGCTCTCAACTGGCCTTATCAGGCATTGATACATACAGGGGTGGAGCGTATGGGATTAGTGATGGAAGGTGAAGAATTGCTGGTCGGAGCCTATCATACTTATCCTATGGCTATCGGAACTGCTATGGGGATTGTCCCGATGGGTAAGGGTAGTTTTTGTTCTCTACATTGGATATCTATGGGAACATTATTAATGATTCGGCTGCCGGACTTGTAGCCAAAAAAGCTGATTTTCAATATGATTGATTTTAAATAAAATAACAGATACCATGAAAAAAACAATCCTATGCTTTTGTTTATGCCTGTATTGTATAGGGGTATGGGCGGCTAGTGCTTCTTTTAAGAAGACAGGAAATGATTTGTTGTTTTTTTTGCCTCAAGGAAATGTGAAATTGGAATTTTGTACAGATGATATGTTCCGTGTACGTCATTCTCAAGGTACTGTGTTCGCTGAGAATGAACAGTGGATGGTTCGGAAATATGATTTTTCTTCTGTCAACTATACGGTGGAAGATAGAGGTACTGCATGGTTGATTACGACCGGAAAACTGATTATAGAGGCTACCAAGAATCCGTTCTGTCTGTCTGTTTCTGATAAAAACGGCAAGATGCTTTATACAGAACTTGAGGAACAACGTTTTTATAAGGATTCTGTCAAGATGAAAGCTGTTCTACAGCCGGATGAGCATTTCTTTGGTTTTGGGGAACGTATGGATTTCATGGATCAGCGAGGGCGTAAGATTTATCTGAATGTAGAGTTGGGAAGAGGGATAAAACCGGCTGTAGGAGGAAAAGATATTTTACGTGCCAATTATTGTCCCGTACCTTTTATGATGAGTACCAAAGGATATGGTTTGTTCTTTCATACTCCGTTTGCTACCGAATGGAATATGGGGTGGGATAGTAGTGATTATTATTCGTTCAAAGCTTTTGGCGGTGATTTGGACTATTATTTTATGTATGGTCCCGATTTTTATACCATGATTGACCGATATACGGAATTGACTGGAAAATCCCCTATGCTTCCTCGTTTTGCAATGGGGTTGCATGTTGGTACTTATTCCGGTGGAACTTGGAAGAATGAAGAGATGACTTCCGATAAATACCCGCCTGCTTTATGTAAACGTTTGCGTGAGGAAGGAGTGCCTTTTGATTTGCTTTGGCTGGATTCTACTTGGAGATTGTTTAATACGACTTACGGAAATGGTGGTTGTTGTTTTGAATGGCGCAATACGTTCAAAGATCCGAAAGCCATGTTTGATAGTTGCTATGCGCAAAATGTAAAAATGGTGGGGCTTCATATCCGTTCCATATTAGATAATGGCCCTGAATATCATCTATTGGATAAGGCGCGTGAGCAGGGAAATGTTCTGTATCCCGGAGCAAAGACAGAAGGGCTGGTGAATTTCTTTGATCCGAAAGCCGTGGATTGGTGGTGGGAGAACGGAGTAATGAAAGTGGCTTCCATCGGGGCTAAGTTTGTGAAAACGGATGTCGGAGGAACGATGAATCTGAAGGAACTTCATAATATTTTTCCTCTGGCTTATGCGGAAGCTCCCTATCGCAAGTTCCAGGAATATAATAATATGAGAGGATTGACACATACCCGTGAAGGTTATGCGGGAATTCAGCGTTATCCTTATATCTGGGCCGGAGACTGGGGGAGTGAATGGCAGTGGTTTGAACCGGTGATACGTGCAGGACTTAATATCGGTATGAGTGGTGTGGGTAACTGGACTCATTGCATGGGGGGATTTGAACAATATTCTCCTTACGATACGGAGTTATATACCCGTTGGGTACAGTTCGGTATGTTTTCACCTATCGCCATGGTGTTCGGTATGGATCACCCCCCGTTATCATGAACCTTGGACTTATGGTCCGGAGGCTTTGGCCAATTTTATCAAGTACGATAGTTTGCGTTATACATTGATTCCTTATATTTATAGTAATGCTTATCAGCTTTATAAAACGGCACGTCCCATGATGACCCCTTTAGTGATGGATTATCCTCAGGATGAGAATACCTATCAGCTGGCGCGTCAATATATGTTCGGACCATGGATGATGGTTTGTCCTGTCACTACCAAAGGTGCACTGAGTCAGCATGTCTATTTCCCCGGTGGAGAATGGTTTGATTATGAAACCGGTGAGCGTTACGAGGGCCGTCAATATAAGTCTTTTCTTACTCCGCTGGATGTGTTGCCTGTCTATATAAAAGCAGGAGCTATTATTCCCATGCAACCTGCTATGCAGTGGGTAGATCAGCATCCTGTAGATGTGATAACATTGGATGTCTATCCGTCAGGTATTTCTTCTTACGAGATGTATGAAGATGATGGTATATCAATGGATTATCAAAAAGGGATTGGTTCATTGACCCGCTTTACCAGCAGGCTCGCTGATGGTAGCTGGACGTTTACTGCAGATAAACCGGTAGGGAAGTACAAACCTGCCAAACACACTTATCTGGTGAAGGCTTATTTGCAGAACGTTCCGCAATCTGTGATAGAAAATGGTAAATCGTTGCCCGTTCTTTCATCAGTTGCAGATGCAGACCGGAATACAGGCTGGTTTTATGATACGGAGCATAAACGTCTGTATGTGAAGACAGCCGGAGATAACCGTCAGAAAATTGAAATTGTGGTACAATAACTTAAAGGGATGATTCTATGAGAAAAATCATCGGTTTTCGCACTTTGTGCGTAGGTTTGGGAATATGGGTGGGGACTGTTGTGGTTTCTGCTCAGGGGGAGTTCAAGGCATTACCTTGGAGTCAAAGTACTGCTTATAATTCTTATCTGATGCGTGATGTACATCGGCAGTTTGCATCCCGGCAGTCAGCCATTCAGCAAGCATTTACTTCTCCTGCCGGGATGCAGGAGTACCTGGAGGGTTGCCGTGAACGATATAAACAAATAGTAGGTACTTTTCCTGAAAAAGGGAGTTTAAATGCTCAGGTGGTAGGGAAGGTACAAGGTACGGGTTATCATATAGAGAAAATAATTTTTGAAAGCAAGCCCGGCCGCTATGTCACAGTACATCTTTATATGCCAGAGAACATGACTGTTCCTGTTCCGGCAACATTGGAACTTTGCGGACATGGATTGAATGGTAAAGGTCCTTCGTCTCATGCCGCTATGTTGATGGCATCCAATGGTATTGCTGTGCTGGTGGTAGATCCCATAGGCCAGGGAGAACGGTTGCAAATTATTGATAGGGAAGGAAAGCCGCTGACACGGGGGCTACCACGGAACATACCTTACTGAATGCGGGCTTTAACTTGCTTGGTACTAGTTTGGCGGCACAGGAATATTGGGATAATCATCGGGCTTTGGACTATTTATTGACTCCGTAAGGATATTGATCCGGAGCATATCGGAGTATATGGATCTTCTGGTGGTGGTACTCAGACCGCTTATTATATAGGTTTGGATCCCCGTGTAAAGGTAGCGGCCATTTGTAGTTTCTTTTCTACCCGAGAACGTACTATGGAGTTGCAAGGTCCTTCCGATGGTTGCCAACATATACCATACGAAGGGCGTGAACAACTGGAAGTACCTGATTTTGCTTTAATGATGGCTCCACGGCCTTTATTGATTTTAAGCGGTAAATATGATTTTGTCGATTTATGGGGTGCACAACAAGGGTTTGCTGAATTACAACAGTGCTATAAAGTATTGGGAGTTCCCGAAAAGGTGGATATGCTGACAGTAGAAACAGGGCATGGACTTGGAACTGAAAAAAGGCAAAAGTTGGTCAGTTGGTTCAAGCGTTGGCTGAAAGATGATCAATCTCCGGTGAAGAAAGCGGAACAAGAACGTTTCCAGTTGTCAGATATGCTTTGTACGACTAAAGGACAGGTGAATGTATCTATGCCTGGAGCACTCAGTATTATGCAGGAAAATGTGAATCAGCTGGATGAATGGGCTTCCAAGCGTGAGGCGTTTCTTTCGAAAGGAAAGAAAACTATTCAAGCAAAGAATGCTGGATTTATTAGGTCTTAAAAGATCTTCCTGACCATAAAATAAGAATTGAAGCAACCGGACATGATTCAATGCGTGAATATGAACAATATAAGTTTCAGCTCATAAGGGAAGGGGAGATGCCTGTTCCTTGTATTCTTATCATGCCGTTCAGAGCGAATGCTGATTCTCCTGTTGAGTTAAGGTTACAGGAAGAGGGGAAAAGGAACTTATTTGAGTGAATATGCGAATTTTGCTGCTGCCTTGACGGAAGGAAAAATCTTGTTGTTGGCAGATTTGCGCGGATTTGGGGAAACAACGGATCCTGCATTCTATACGGATGCTAAATATTGGAACCGTGAATATCGTAATGCAATGATCAGTATGCATATAGGGCGTCCTATTATGGGACAACGGGTAGTCGATATCCTGACTTTGCTTGATTTTTGTTCAGAACATGAACTTTTGAAAGGACACTCCCGTCAAGGTATTTGCCAATGGTATTTATGGTCCGGTTGCAATTCATGCTGCTTATTTGGATGAAAGAATCAACAGTGTGGAGATAACACATAGTGTGAAGACTTGGAAGGAATACATTGAGAAGCCTATGCAGTGGGATATGTATTCTAATGTGTTGTATGGTGCTTTGAAATATTATGATTTACCGGATTTGATAAGGTTAAGCAATTGTCCCATTCGTTTTGCAGATTAAAAAATAGAATTCATTTCCACTGTAGGAGCATATTAAATGTCCAAATGAAGGCACAACAATCTGCTCCTGCAGTGGATGGAATATATGGCTTGTCTATTTCTTTTCCAGGAAATCAGCACGCATCGGGCTGAAACAATCTATCAGCATACCCGGCTCCAGGCATACACAACCATGCGCCACAGCATCCGGTTCCTTATACAGACAGTCACCGGCCGATACAATTTTTTTTCACACCATTGATGGTGAACTCAAATTTTCCACTTTCTACATAAGTCACTTGTGAATGGATATGATGGTGAACAGCTCCTACAGCTCCCTTTTCAAATTTTACTTTAACAACCATGATGTCATCATTGTAACCCATGATCTGGCGCACTACACCTTCGCCTGCAGGTTCCCATTCTTTGCCTTCTGCAAAAATGAAGTTTTCACTACCTGTTTTCATAACCTTTTTTTTCAGTGTTTTTGTTTGTTTCTTCAGTACACTCTTTGTTGCTCTCTTTTTTTTCACTTTGTGCATTGCAGCTCTGCAATATTAGTGGTGCCATCAGGGCACAAGCATACAATGCGGTTCTTACTTTACGATTCATGATCTTGCATTTAATATAAAATGAATAACTAAAACTTTTCTTCAAATATACTTATAATATGGGGAGGGTAGTTCGTCGTGATTAAAAAATATACGAGGAAAAGACCAAATATTACAAATCCAAGCTACCCGGAAAATGGCTTATTTTGCTTCATAATGATATTTAAACTTGAATCAAAACACTACAACAACAATGAAAAGCACATTAAAGAAGAACTGGGGAAGAATTGTCCTTTGCCTGTGCATGGCAAATTTTGCTTGCACAGGTATAGCCCAAACTAATAAAAAATTAGATGACCAAGTTATAAATACGATGAAAACCGCCACTCAGTTTATGATGGACAAAGTGAGTTATAATGGTGGCTTTGTATGGAATTATTTGCCGGATATGTCCCGCTCATGGGGAGAGATGGAAGCCAAGAGGACAATGGTTTGGATTCAGCCACCGGGAACTCCTTCTGTCGGTCATTTGTTGCTTGACGCTTATCATGCTACAGGAGATGAGTACTATTATGAAGCTGCCCAAAAAGTGGCTAACACTTTGATTTGGGGGCAGCTTGAATGTGGCGGATGGAATTATGTATTCGATTTTGCAGGAGAGAACTCCTTAAAGTCCTGGTATGATACCGTTGGTAAAAATGGCTGGCGTCTGGAAGAATTTCAACATTATTATGGAAATGCGACTTACGATGATGCGGGTACTATGGAGGCTGCCAAATTTCTACTTCGTATGTATGTGGAAAAAAATGATCCTGCTTTCCGTCCGGCTTTGGAGAAAACCATTGATTTTGTTTTGAAAAGTCAATATCCGGTGGGTGGATGGCCTCAACGGTATCCTTTGATGTATGATCACCCTTTTCAAGGTAAGAAAGATTATTCGTCTTTTATTACTCTGAATGATGATGTGATTCCTGATGCGACCGAGTTTTTGATTCAATGCTATCAGGCAATGGGGTTGCAAGGGGTAAAGGAGCCTATTATGCGTGCTATGTACTTGATGATTTCCCTTCAACAAGGGGAACCTTATGCAGGCTGGGCAGACCAATATACAGTAGATGATTTGAAACCGGCTCATGCCCGTTCTTATGAACCGCGCAGTGTGAACACCGGTACTACCGTCCGTCTTGTTAATTTAATGATGGATTACTATAAACTTACAGCTGATACTCGTTTCCTGTCGGGGATTCCTGCTGCAATTCGTTTTTGGAATCAATGAAATTACCGGAATCGGATGTGAAGAAATGGAAGAGTCAGTCGACTAATCCGGAAGCTATTTTGGTTCCTCGTTTTGTAGATCCTGATACTGGTAAACCACTGTATGTCCATCGTAAGGGAAGTAATGTGAAAAACGGTACTTATTATATAGATCAGAATATAGAAAATACAATAGCTCATTATAATTCGGCAACTTTTGTGAATCCTGGTGAACTGCGTCGTCGTTATGAGGAAGTGAAGAAACTTCCTGTATCCGAATTGGCGAAGAATTCACCTTTGCTGCAGGATCATTTGGTTCCTTTACCTAAATATTATACTCGTTTACGTGGAAAAGCTACGGAAGAAGTTGCCCGGAAATTGGTGAAATCACTGACTAAGGACGGTTGCTGGCTCTCTCCTTTAAAGTCAACCTCGAACCCGTATAAGCCATATACTGTTTCAGGACCTAGTGAGGAAACGAAATATATAGCTACCTTTGTAGGGGACGAGCACGATACATCACCTTATCCGTGTACCACCGGAGAATTGTGCATCTCTGTTGGGGATTATATTGATAATATGATAAAATTAATTAGTTACCTTGAAAAGTAAAGTTTGTTAGGTATAGGTTTATGAAGAATACTGTAATTTGTTTATTGTTGTTCGGGATAAGTCTGACGGCTTCTGCTCAGGAAAAGGTGGAAACAGTCTCTATGCGTTATGAAACGCAGAATGATATGCCGCTGTTCTATCAGAAGATGAAAGAAAACCTGACTTATCCTATGGCATGGGGGAACTCTGCTATCCGAAATTTCGAAAAGTGGCGTGAGGAAGCTCGAAAAACGTTATTGGATTGCATGTTGCCTGCTCCTCCTGCTACGGCTTTTGATAAGGAAGTGATAGATACCGAGCAACGGAATGGATATAGGGCGGAGAAGATTTTGTTCAGTGTTTCGGAATATTCTCGTGTTCCTGCTTATCTGTTGGTTCCTGACGGGAATGGCCCGTTCCCGGCAGTATTGCTGCTTCACGATCACGGTGCGCATTTTTCGATAGGGAAAGAGAAAATGGTACGTCCGTTCGGTGTGGAAGCATCTGTACTGGCCGATGCGGACGATTGGGCGGAAAAATGTTATGACAAACAGTATGTAGGTGATTATCTGGCAAGTCACGGATATGTAGTGCTTGCTGTGGATGCCTTGTTTTGGGGGGAACGGGGACGTAAGGAAGGAGTACGCTATGACTCACAGCAAGCGTTGGCGGCCAATATGTTACAGATGGGAATGTCTTGGGGAGCCTTGATAGCCTGGGATGATATCCGTAGCGCGGAATTTCTGGCCTCATTGCCCATGGTTCATAAGGAAAAGATAGGTACTATGGGACTTTTCTATGGGAGCACATCGTGCCTGGATGGTCAGTGCCGCTACAGATGTGGTGAAGGCAGGCGCTGCTGTGTGCTGGATGAATACTACAGATAGCTTAATGACACTTACCAATAATCAGAACAAAGGCGGGTCTGCTTATTCCATGATTATTCCCGGAATACGGAATTGGATGGATTATCCTCATGTGGCATCTATCGCCTGTCCCAAACCGATGTTGTTCATCAATGGCTTGCGGGACAAACTTTTTCCTGTAAAGGGCGTTGAAAGCGCTTTCTCTACCATGCAGGATGTATGGAAGAGTCAATCGGTAGAAAATCTGTTGACTACCAAGTTCTATGATTTGCCCCATTTTTGCAGTAAGGAGATACAGGCTGATATACTTGAGTTCTTTAATCAAAATTTAAAATAGAAAGCGATGAAAATTAAGATGTTGATGGCATTTGTTGCCTTGTTGTTTTCTGCTTTTACGGCAGACCACACAATTACTATCTTTATGATAGGTGACTCGACTATGGCCAACAAATCCTTAGAGGGAGGTAATCAGGAACGTGGATGGGGCCATGTGCTGGGAGGATATTTCAGTGAGAATATTCGTGTGGAAAACCATGCTAGAAATGGTCGGAGTTCTAAAAAGTTTTATTGATGAAGGATTGTGGGAGGTAGTAATTAATAAAGTAAAGCCGGGTGATTATGTTTTTATTCAGTTTGGGCATAATGATGAGAAGGCCGATGAGAAACGTCATACTGATCCCGGATCTACTTTTGATGCCAATCTACGCCGTTTTGTAAAAGAAAACACGTGCTAAAGGGGGAATTCCCGTGTTGTTTAATGCCATTGTCCGTCGTAATTTCCGGAATAATAAAAATGCGGTAGCCGAAGATGATGTGCGCAAGGATTTGTCAAAGGGAGTGTTTCTCAAGATGGAGAAGTGTTGATTGATACTCATGGAAAATATTTGGAGTCTCCGCGTAACGTGGCAAAAGAGTTGGATGTGCCTTTTGTGGATATGAACAAGATAACGCATGATTTGGTGCAGGAGATGGGACCGGAGGCTTCAAAAAAATTGTTCATGTGGATTCCTGAAGGTGTGTGTGCAGCTTGTCCGAAAGGGCGTGAGGATAATACGCACCTGAATGTATATGGGGCGCGTACTATTGCTGGTTTGACGGTGGATGCTATAGCTAAAGAGGTTCCTGCATTGGGGCCTTTTATACGTCATTATGATTTTGTTGTGGCAAAAGATGGCAGTGGTGATTTCTTTACCATTCAGGAAGCGATCCATGCTGTTCCCGATTTTCGTAAAGCAGGACGCACTACTATTCTAGTCCGTAAAGGGGTATATAAAGAAAAAGTGGTTATTCCTGAAAGCAAGATTAGTGTTTCTTTGATAGGTGAGGACGGAGCAATTCTGACAAATGATGATTTTGCTGCTAAAAAGAACTGTTTCGGAGAAGAAATGTCTACCTCCGGTTCATCAACCTGTTATATCTATGCTCCCGATTTCTATGCTGAGAATATCACTTTCGAGAATAGTGCCGGCAGAGTGGGGCAGGCAGTGGCCTGTTTTGTTAGTGGAGATCGCGCTTATTTCAAAAACTGTCGTTTTTTGGGAAATCAGGATACTTTGTACACTTATGGCAAAGACAGTCGTCAGTTTTATGACCATTGTTATATAGAGGGTACGGTGGATTTTATTTTTTGGCTGGTCTACGGCATTGTTTAAGGATTGCACCATCCATAGTTTGGGTGATGGGTATGTTACCGCTCCTTCTACAGATCAAGGCAAAAAATATGGCTATGTTTTTATAGGCTGTAAATTGACGGGTGTGGCTGAGGCTCAGAAGGTGTATTTGTCCCGTCCTTGGCGTCCTTATGCACAGGCTGTTTATATTCATTGTGATTTGGGAAAGCATATTCTTCCGGTGGGTTGGAACAACTGGGGCAAAAAAGAAAATGAGGAAACCGTATTCTATGCTGAATACCGGAATACGGGAGAAGGGGCGGCTACCGCTTCGCGTGCTTCGTTTGGAAAGCAGCTGAACGATATCAGTAATTATAATGAAGCACAGATTTTGGCAGGTGATGACGGATGGAATCCGGTGGAAAATGGAAATGTGTTGTTGCAGAATTTAAAGAGATAAGCTGTTTTTTCTTCATGTAATAATACTTTGTCACTGTAGGGAGGAATTCTATTTGCTCCCTATGGAAAGTGTCAGGGAAGAGTAGAATGATAAAAGGGGGATTTAACTTTGCCCCTTTTATTTTTTTAGGAACTTGTATGTCAGTATCTCTCGTTTTTTATGTATTTTTGCCATACTATATATGAAAATCTACGAAATGAAAAAGACACATTCTGTTTATACTTACTTTGCTGCTCTTTTTTTTATGCAAAAAGTCAGCCTAATTGTATCTTTACTCATTATTCTTCGGAAAACGGTTTATCTCAGAACTCCATCATGAGCATGGTACAAGACCATAATGGAGTTTTATGGTTCTCTACTTGGGATGGAATCAACCGGTTCAATGGTTATGACTTCAAAGTTTATAAAGCCAGACAAGGGAATAAAATTACTATGACTAACAACCGGGTAGACTTATTGGAAGTAGACCCTTATAATTATATTTGGCTGCAAACGTATGATTACCGTGTGTATCGTTTTGACCAAAGAACAGAGAAATTCGAACAAATCCCTGCTGAAGGTGAAGAGGAGGGTATGCGTTTCTCTTCTATTAAAATATTGCCCGACAGTGTCATTTGGCTACTTTCTGAAAATGAGGGGGCTGTCCGTGTGAAAACAAATCCTAAGGATTACAGTGTAACCACTCAAGTATATGCTACTCATAGTCATGGAGGAAATGCCGCTCACATTAATCAGGTTTTTAGCGATGCTTACAATCAAGAGTGGTTGCTTACTGATAACGGTCTGCTGAAGATTACGAATGATAAAGAAGAGCCTGTCTCTTATTTTGTGAATATCCAGTCAGGCAAAGATGAACCCGTACAGGCCTTCTACTCTTTTTGCAGTTATGGTGACGAACTTTATTTTGGATCAGACAGAGGACGGATATGGTGCTATTCTTTGCAGAATGAAATCTTTCGTCTTTGGGAATTGCCGGTAAAGGATAAAGTGATTGCTATAAATGAAATAAAAGGTACGGGACTGTTGATAACGACTGCCCATGAAGGATTGATATTGTATCATTCGGATACAAAAGAGTGTAAAGTCTATAATAAATCCAATTGTCCCGAATTCCCGGCAGACGCTTTCCGTTCTGTTTATGTTGACAGTAAGCAGGAAGCATGGTTTGAGATGACCGAATGGGGAAAAGTTTGTCATTTCAATCCTTTGACGGAAGTATTTAAGCAAGAAAAGATGCAAGTGGAGCCTCGTGGTGCCGATCGTTCCTATCCCAGTTTTCATATTTGTGAGGACTTGAACGGTAATTTGTGGGTACATCCGCAAGGAGGAGGGCTTTCTTGGTATGACAGGGAGGCAAATCGGCTGTTACCTTTCTACAATGACCCCGATTCACCTGATTGGCACTTTTCTAACAAATTACATTCTATGTTATCCGATAAACAAGGCAATCTTTGGTTATGTACTCATTCTAAGGGGTTGGAGAAGATTACTTTTTTAGGAAGCCAGTTCTATATTTATCCCCGCATGGGGCACAGTTATGACTTGAATGCCAATACGGTACGTGCGTTGTTTGAAGATAGCGAACATCGCATCTGGATGGGAAAACGGGACGGTCAGATTGAAATTTATTCTTCTGATTTAGATTTTCAGGGTATTCTGACTGAAGAGGGGATTATAGCTAAATCTGGCAGGCCGTTACGGGGAGTTCCTTATCATATCATGCAAGATTCTCACGGAAACATTTGGATTGCGACCAAAGGGGATGGTATTATTCTGGCAGAAAAGGAGGGGACCCATTTTAAGTTTACTCGATTCAAATATGATGAAGATGATATTTATAGCCTGAGTCATAATAGTGTTTACTGGTTACATGAAGACAAGCATGGACGCATTTGGGTGGCAACTTTCGGTGGAGGGTTGAATTATATTCAGAAAACTCCTGAAGGGAAATATGTGTTTATTAGTTCTAGAAATAACCTGAAAGGTTTTCCGTATGACCGTTGTTATCGTGTACGCCATATCACTTCTGATAAGAAGGGGAATATATGGGTGGGGGAGCAGTGATGGCGCACTTAGTTTTAAAGAGGATTTTAAGGATCCGGAGTCGATTGTGTTCCATCTTTATGCACGTATCCCCGATGATATGAATTGTCTGAGCAACAATAACGTATATCGGGTTGTAACCACTTCTCAAGGAGAAGTTTATTTAGCTACATTTGGGGGTGGCCTTAACCAGCTTGTTTCCATGAACGGAGAAGGGGGAGCTGTATTTAAATCCTATACCGTGAAGGATGGTCTGCCTTCAGATATCCTGTTGTCTGTAGAAGAGGATGACACAGGAAGCTTGTGGATAAGTACGGAAAACGGATTGAGTAAATTTATTCCGTCCGAACAACGTTTTGAGAATTATAATGAACGGGATTTTGGGGGCAAAATACGTTTTGAGGAGGGGACATCGCTGAATCTTAGTTCCAGTACCCTACTCTTTGGCACCAGTCGTGGTATGCTTTATTTTGAACCGGAACATATCAAGAAAAGCAATTATGTTCCATCCATTGTTTTCGGAACGTTGAAGATATCCAATCAAGAGGTGATTCCGGGTGTATCAGGCAGTTTGTTGCGACAGTCTCTTGATAATACAGAACATCTGGTACTTTCGCACAAGGAGAATATTGTAACTTTGTCCTTTGCAGCCTTGGATATGATTTATCCTGAAAATATCCGTTATGCTTATCGTTTACGCGGATTTGATAAAGAATGGAATTATGTAGACAGACAACGTACCGCTACATACACTAATCTGCCGAAAGGAGATTATGTATTTCAGGTTAAATCGACCAATAGTGATGGGGGTTTGGGTAGAGAATGAGCGCAGTTTGAGAATCACCATTCAGCCTTCGTTTTGGGAAACGGCTTGGGCTATGGCAATTTATATTCTTGCTTTTCTGTTGATTCTGTTTTCAGGAGTATATATATTGTTTACCATTTATCGTCTGAAACATGAAGTGTCTGTGGAACAGCAGGTTTCTGATATAAAGCTTCGCTTTTTTACAAATATTTCTCACGAACTTCGCACTCCGCTAACGTTGATTGCAGGTCCTGTAGAATATGTTTTGAAAAACAAGACTTTGCCAGATGATGTACGTGAGCAATTGCATGTAGTAGAACGTAATACCGACCGTATGCTTCGCTTGGTGAACCAAATTCTTGATTTCCGCAAAATACAGAAAAAATAAGATGAAGTTGCGTATAGAGCAGATAGATATTGTTCCTTTTGTACACCATATCATGGATAATTTTGAATCGCTGGCCGAAGAGCATCATATTGATTTTGTATTCGAAAGTGAAATGCCTTCCTTGAAACTGTGGGTAGATGCGGATAAGCTGGAAAAGATTGTCTTTAATCTGCTTTCCAATGCTTTTAAGTATACTCCACAGGGTAAGATGATTACGCTTTTCATTCATGAAAATGAACATAATGTGGCGATTGGTGTACAGGATCAAGGTATAGGAATTTCTGAAAGCAAGAAAGCTTCTCTTTTTGTCCGTTTTGAAAATCTGCTGGACAAGAATTTGTTTAATCAGCAAAGTTCAGGCATCGGTCTTTCTTTGGTTAAGGAATTGGTGGAACTGCACAAAGCGACTATCCGTGTGGATAGTAAAGAGGGGGAGGGCAGCTGTTTCACGGTTGAGTTTTTGAAAGGTAAAGAGCACTATACGGAGAATGTGGAGTTCATTCTCTCTGATTCTGTCGAAATGAAGCCGGAAGAGGTGGAAGAATCTGTTCAGGGACATGAAGAGAAAAGGAATGAAAGTAAAACGATGTTGCTGGTTGAAGATAATTTGGAACTTCGTTTCTTTTTGCGTAGTATCTTTATCTCAAATTTCAACGTCATAGAGGCTGTTAATGGGGCTGAAGGTTTGGATAAGGCTTTGAAGTTTGTTCCGGATATTATTATTAGTGATATCATGATGCCGGAAAAGGATGGTATTACCATGACAGAAGATTTGCGTGCTAATATGGCGACCAGTCACATTCCAGTCGTTTTACTGACGGCTAAGACGGATATGGACAGTAAGTTGGAAGGTATGGAACTGGGAGTTGAGGATTATATAACGAAGCCGTTCAGTGCCACTTACCTGAAGGCTAGGGTGGAGAATATTTTGACACAACGTGTCAAGTTACAACAGTTGTATTGTGCGAATCTGATGAATATTCAGCCTGTTCCGGAGGAAGAACAGCAAACACAGCCTGAGATGTCTTCGCATGACCGTAAATTTATGGAAAAACTGACGGAATTAATGGAGAAGAATATGGATAATGGCGATTTGATAGTGGATGATTTGGGTACAAGAACTTGCGGTGAGCCGTTCTGTCTTTTTCAAGAAACTGAAGACCCTGACAGGACTTGCCCCCATTGAGTTTATTAAAGAGATGCGTGTGAAACGTGCCGCGCAATTGATAGAAAGTGGTGATTATAATATGACGCAGATTGCTTATATGGTAGGTATTAATGCTCCTCGTTATTTCAGCAAATGTTTTAAACAACGTTTTGGTATGACACCTACCGAATATAAAGAGAATGCGAAAAAAAATAAGCGATAACTTTTGCTGCTGTTGGTTCGTTTTTGCAGCGTTTGTTTTTTTGATTTCTTAAACGGTATGTTTAAGTGTCGGGTATTTCTTTTGTTATGTGAGTGAGTTGCTCATGTTATTTTATTATTTTTCCGGATATGCAATGGGGTTTTTTCTGAATTTTTAGTCTTTTTACATAGATAATGAACTAAAAAAAGAAGAAAAAGATGAAAAAAGTAATTTTATTTATGGCAGGTATTTTGGCGAGTAATGATGTTGAACGCTCAGTCTCGTTGAGTGTTACGCCGGAAGCCGGCTTGGTAGTGAATAAGGAAAATGAAGGGACATCAGTTACATTAGGTTTTAAAGCCGGTGCCGGTGTGTTGTATCAGTTAAAGGAAGGGGTGGGAAAAAGCCTTCTTTTGGCTTGAAGTCCGGGGTTTATATCTTAATGCAGAAAGGTGGGTATCATCCTATGAGCTGGGGAAACATATCAACAGGGGGAGGATTTAGCATGGATTATGAAAAAACGAATGTTGAGTCCACGCGTTATTATTTGCAATTGCCTGTTATGGCTCATTGGGGGTTTAAACTTTGTGATGATGTGCGTCTTAAATTAGCAGTAGGACCTTATGTAGCTGTAGGAATTGGTGGACGTACTAATGCTTATGTTTCTTCCTCAAAATATAATATAGATGAAGAAACAGGTGTTGGACAGTACGAATACCGGAATGATTATTACCGGTTTGGCACATTTAAAGGAAAAGCAGTAAATGAGGAATTTGGTTTTGAGGCGTCCCCTCGTTTGGATTGGGGAGGAACGGCTTCTGTCGGGATTGCTGTTAAACGGATTTCATTTACTATCGGGTATGATTTGGCTTGGGGAAAATATAATAAGGAACAGAATGATTTAAGGATACGGAATCATATGGTTAGCTTTACTTCAGGGTATACTTTTTGATAAGAAAAAGGATAAATGAAACAAACATACACAAAATTCTTTGTTTAAGATTGTTAAATGAAGAATTTTGTGTATGTTTGTTTTTCATAAACACGATAAAAGTTCAATCTATGAGGAAAATGCTATTCATTACCCTTTTAATGGGCGGTCTGTGTACGACTGTCTCTGTTGCAAAAGCGCAGGAACGCTTGCCGGAATATCTGCAGGCAGAGAAGTACACACAAGAAAAATTGAACACCATGTTGTTTTCTACTGTGGTGGATCCGCATTGGTTCCAGAAAGGTAATAATTTCTGGTTCGAGTACATACAAAACAAGTGAAGGAACCTTTTGGTATGTGGTTGATCCGGTTGCCCGGACAAAGAAGCTTTTGTTTGATAGGGATGAATTAGCTTCCCAGCTTACCGAAATTGTAAAAGATCCCTTTGAGGCACGCCATTTGCCAATTATAAATCTGAAAGCGAAAGAAGATGGGCGTACCTTTACTTTTGAAGTAAAATCAACAAAAGATGCGACACCAAAGACAGAAGGTAAGGATAAGAAGGACAAGAAGAATGAGAAGGAAATCTTTTATTTTTCTTACGACTATCCCACCCGTAAGCTCACTCATCTGAAAGATAAAGAAGACGACCTGAAGAAAATCTATTGGGGATCGGTCTCTCCTGACGGAAAGACGGTGGTTTATGCCAAAGACCTGAATCTTTATCGTATGAGCCGTGAAGATTATGAGAAGGCGAAAAAAAATGAAAAGGATAGTACGATCGTGGAAATCCAGCTTACTACAGATGGCATGAAGGATTTTGGCTATGGTATTCCCTATAGTATGTTGAATACAGATACTTTATGTAATGGCAAGCGTCGTCGTGTAGGTGGAGTGTGGTCTCCGGATTCACGTTATTTTGCTATGACAGTTTCTGACGATCGCGCTGTGAAAGAATTATGGGTAATAAATTCGATGGCCCATCCGCGTCCCACATTGGAAACTTATAAATACCAGATGCCGGGAGAAAAGGAAGCTCCCATAGAACACCTGTACTTGTTTGACTTGGTTGATAATAAACGTAAGGAAATTAAAGTAGCAGCTTATAAAGATCAAAGCATTGGCCTGGAATACAAACCAATGATGCAAAAACAGCGTGATATGGAAGATCAGGCTGCCGTTTGGCAGGGTGATAACAACCGTTTTTTCCTGACCCGCAGCAGCCGTGATTTACATCGGATTGATGTTTGTTCCTATACGATAGGACAGGATTCTGTTGTACCTGTTATAAAAGAACGGATGAATACCTATCAGGAAACTCGTCCTTTAAGAGTCTTGAATGGTGGAAAAGAAATTATTCAATGGAGTGAGCGTGATGGTTGGGCACATCTTTATTTATATGATGATCAGGGTAATTTGAAAAATCGTATCACAAAAGGTCCCTGGCACGTGGAGGAAATCTTGAAAGTAGATGATAAGGCGCGTGTGATTTATTTTACTGCTAATGGAATGAATGCGAAAGAACATCCTTATTATGAACATTTGTATCGTGTGAATCTGGATGGCAGCGGTTTGAAATTACTGACCAAAGGGGATTATTTCCATCGTGTGGAAGTGGATGATGAGGCTCGTTTTGTGGTGGATAACTTTTCACGTGTCAATACGGTGCCCTGCGCCATCCTGCTGGATACTAATGGCAATAAGGTAATGGATATTCAGGAGAGTGATTTTTCACAGCTTTTTGCTGCCGGTTATAAATTTCCGGAAATATTTAAGGTAAAGGCGGCTGATGGCGTGACAGATCTGTATGGTGTGATGTATAAACCGTTTAATTTCGATTCTACAAAGGTATATCCTATTGTAGACTATGTTTATCCGGGGCCGCAGGTTGAAGGTGTTTATTATCCGTTTACCCGTATGAGCCCGCGTACAGACCGATTGGCACAAGCCGGTTTCATCGTCATTTCTGTAGGACAACGTGGCGGGCATCCTAGCCGCTCTAAATGGTATCATAATTATGGATATGGAAATATGCGTGATTATCCGCTGGCCGATCATAAATATGCTATCGAGCAATTGGCAAAGCGTTATAATTATATAGATATAGATAAGGTTGGTATTCACGGACATTCGGGAGGTGGATTTATGAGTACGGCGGCTATGTGCCAATACCCGGATTTCTTCAAAGTGGCTGTTTCTTGTGCCGGAAATCATGATAACAATATCTATAACCGTTGGTGGAGTGAAACGCATCACGGCGTAAAAGAGGTGGTGAGTGAGAAAGGGGATACAACTTTCGTTTATAAGATTGCTACTAATCCTTGAAATAGCGAAGCAATTGAAAGGAAATTTGTTACTGATTCATGGTGATATTGATAATAATGTGCATCCGGGCAATACCTTGCGGGTAGTTGACGCCTTGATTCGTGCCGGGAAGCGTTTTGATATGCTGATTCTTCCTCAACAGCGTCATGGATTCGGTGATATGAATGAATATTTCTATTGGAAACTGGTAGACTACTTCTCCGAACATCTGAAAGGGAGAAGTGAAAAATCGGTGGATATACCGAAACGGTAGATTTAGGATAATTGCCGGACGAATATGAAAGGAGCACAGAGGTTCGTGTCATTAAGATACCTTTGTGCTCCTTGTTGTTTTTATATTATAGCAGACTGTTGATATAAGCCTTCATGTCCGGTGTAGCGGATTTTGCTTCCAGATACAGTTTATACTGCGCTTTGGTGCGTACCAGATTATGGTCTTTATACCGGGTTTGATAATACGTGTCTCCGTTTATATAATCTGCTAAAAAGCGTACAGCTTGCATATAAGGGAACAGAGTTGCAGCGTATGGTAGCATTTCTATTTCAAGAGGGGTCAGGAAAGCTCGGGCCGACTCAATATAACCTTTGGTAAATGCTTTGAAGATTTCCATGTTGAACTTCACCTTATTTAAATCAGCCTCATCCTCCTTGCCGGTATTGGCTGCCGAACGGAGGAAATCACCGAAATCGGAGAAAATGAAACTGGGCATTACTGTGTCCAGGTCAATGACGCACAACACTTTTCCGTTTTCATCAAATAACATGTTGCTGACTTTTGTGTCACAGTGGCAGATGCGTTTGGGCAATTTGCCTTCACGGTAAAAACGTTCAGCGCTGCACATCGTATCAGCATCTTTTTCTATTGCGTCCACTATGTCCTGTACTTCTGCCAAACGGCCGGGACATGTTGGCAGATACGGCTTCACGTAATTGTTTTAAGCGGAATTCCATATTGTGGAAATCGGGGATGATTTCTCCGAGTTGTTCGGGTACATCAGCCAGCATGGCTTGAATTCACCAAACTTCAGTCCTGCCAGATAGGAGGATTCCGGTGTAACTGTTTCCAATGTTTGTGAACGTGGAATAAATATTGAAATTCGCCAATAACCTTCTCCATCATAGAAATAGGTCTTGCCATTGGTGGAAGGTAGAAAATGGAGTACCTTACGTTCAATGTCCTCTTCGTGTCTGGCTTCCAGCTTTTGGCGGATGTGTCTGGTCACTACTTCTATATTGTGTTGCAGCATTTCAATATTGGTAAATATTAAATGGTTGATTCGTTGCAATACATAGTCAGGCTCTTCAGGAGATACCGATTTTACCAGATAAGTCTGATTGATGAGGCCGGATGTCAAAGCTTTGATTTCTTTCACTTCACCCACTTTGGGGAACTGTTTGATAATTTTTTTGAGGTTTTCCATAGGTTTGTTTGAATAATGTCTATATATACGAAACAAAGATAACTTCTTTCCTCCAATTGAGGAAAGAAGTTAATCTTAAAAAACATATAATAGGAATATAAATCTTTTTATTTTTTTAAATCAGTCTGGAACATACGGTCAGCGCGTAACAGATGACGCCAGTAGGAAACCAATTCTTGTGATTCCTGCAATACATTGAGGTACACCATGGAAGCTTTTACATTGACATCCCGTTCTTGTATGCGGTCCATCTGTTCTTTGCGCAAGGTGGAGATCTTGCCTTTCAGAAGGGCGCCTTCACGTAGCAAAGCATCAGTCTGGTCGTAGGCCTTGTTAGCAAGTACTTCAGTAGCTTTGGCCATTAATGCCGTCATCTCATCGCGGATAGGGATGAACTCGTTAGTGGCACGTTCCGATAATGGGGTGAACTTATTGTCCACATGTTCTTTACAAGGCTCGCAGATACGTTTCAGACAGTAAAGCATTTGTTCACAACTGTTGCTTCCAATGGAACCAAGTGTTTTTCTCGATAGCAGTGAAGTTGTCTATGCGGCGCAGACCTAGTATTTCTTTACGGCGTATCTTTTTTAACATTTCTTTCTGATTGTCGGTATTGTTCACGGCCTTGCGCAGAGCTTTCAGATTTTCGTTGATGAAACCGTCGGTTATCTGCCGGTAGGTTTCATTGGTGAATGCCATTTCGGCTACCAATGTGTTATTTACATGCTGGCGAAGTAATGTCCAACGCTCTTCTTTGTCTTTACTGGTAATGAGGCGTGCGAATATATCGTCTTTACCCTTATCTTTCTGTTTCTTGCTGTAGTTGATATTGCTACGCACCAATAGGAATATGGCGAGTGCAATCAAAGCCAGCATAGCAAATGTGCCGCCGTAATACATGATGAGCGTAACCACAAAACAGATCGTGAAAGCGGCTCCGGCAGTGATGAACCATCCACCGATAACAGAAAGCACACCGGTGATACGGTATACGGCACTGTCACGGCTCCAGGCACGGTCGGCTAATGAACTACCCATAGCTACCATGAAAGTTACGTAAGTGGTAGAAAGAGGGAGTTTCAAAGAGGTTCCCAAAGCTATGAGCAGACCGGCCAGTACCAAATTGACAGAAGCGCGTATCAAATCAAATGCTGCCCCATTCTCCATAATCATCACATCTTTGTTAAAACGGCTGTCGGCCCATCGTTTCAGATTGTCGGGCAATATTTTAGCTATACTTTCCGAAGCGCTCATGGTAGAACGGACAATACTGCGTGCTACAGCGGAAGAACCAAACATTTCGTCACCTTCATCCTGACGCGAGAGATCTACCGAAGTCTTCACTACATTTTGCGCTTTTTTTTGAAGTAATCAGCGCATATACCATGATGACGCCTGCTAAAAATAAAAAAAAGGAATGGGGTTTTAGCCGGACCATTCAGTGAATTCATCAAGTATCCCATTGGTTCACCGTTTCCATTAGCCATGAAGTCTGTATAAGCGGAGAAGCCGGCTAAGGGCACACCGATAAAGTTCACCAGGTCATTGCCGGCAAAAGCCATGGCTAAAGCAAAAGTACCCAACATAACGACCACTTTAAATACATTGATTTTGCACCAGTGCAGTACTTGCATCAGAATGGTGAAGAATACAAAACTGCAACTTACCAACATCAGAGTGTTCTCTTGAATCCAATGCTTGTTGTCAGGGGTCATAAAGGAAGAGTCTTTCAGTCCTTTTATCAACATGAAGTAGATAATGGCCGTAACAGCAATACCGCCGAACAGTCCGATAGTGTATTTCAGTTTCTTTGTATAATTAAATGTGAAGAGGAGACGGGAGAGATATTGTACTAATGTGCCGAAGAAGAAAGCTACTGCTACTGAGAGGAAGATACCTAAAATGACGGATAATGCCTTTTCCGTATTCAGCAGATCAGCAAATCCTAGCATTCCGGTTTCGTCTCCTGCTATTTTGATAAGAGCTAGAACGAAAGTACCTCCCAATAGTTCGAATACCATGGATACGGTAGTGGAGGTAGGCATTCCTAAGGAATTGAAAATATCCAATAGGACTACGTCTGTTACCATAACTGCTAGAAAGATACACATTAACTCCTGAAAATAAAATTGTTCAGGCCTGAAAATACCGTGCCGTGCGATTTCCATCATACCGTTGCTCAGTGTGGCGCCGATGAAGATACCGAAGGCGGCGATGGCGATAATGGTTTTGAATGATGCTGCTTTGGCACCGATAGCGGAGTTCATGAAGTTCACTGCGTCGTTGCTGACGCCTACTACCAAATCGAATATGGCTAGCAGAAAAAGGAATACGACGATTCCCAAAAACATTGTTTCCATATAATTTTGTCTCTCTATTTTATTGGGCGCAAAGGTACGGGAGGTATATTATGATAAAATGTCATATATGTTACATTTGTGTTACAGGCGTTTTTTCGCCACGATTCACACAACTTGATTTTTAATTTATTATTATCCATATTTTGGCGAATCTCTTCTTTTTTTTGAGACAAATATGAGTGGAAGATATTTATAGAGTGAAAATTCATACCTTTGTAGCCCAAATACTTAATCTATAAAAAATGTCAGAGGCTAAGAGAATTAAAACCGCATTGGTATCGGTTTATCACAAGGAAGGTTTGGATGAGATTATTACCAAACTACACGAAGAAGGAGTAGAGTTCCTCTCAACAGGCGGAACACGACAGTTTATTGAATCATTGGGTTTCCCGTGCAAAGCGGTAGAAGACCTGACTACTTACCCCTCTATTCTGGGCGGACGTGTAAAGACACTGCATCCGAAGGTTTTCGGAGGTATTTTGTGCCGTCGTGGTTTGGAACAAGATATGCAACAGATAGAAAAATATGAAATACCCGAAATAGATTTGGTCATCGTTGATCTGTATCCGTTTGAGGCAACTGTGGCTTCGGGGGCCGAAGAACAAGCTATCATCGAAAAAATTGATATAGGTGGTATTTCTTTGATTCGTGCTGCTGCTAAGAATTTCAATGATGTAGTTATTATTGCCAGTCAGGCACAATACAAACCGTTCCGCGATATGTTGCTGGAACATGGTGCCACTACTTCAAGAGAAGAGCGCCGTTGGTTTGCCAAAGAAGCATTTGCTGTTTCATCTCATTATGATTCGGCTATCTTTAATTACTTTGACGGTGGTGAAGGCTCTGCTTTCCGTTGTGCAATGGAAGATCAAAAGCAGCTTCGTTATGGAGAAAATCCGCATCAGAAAGGTTATTTCTATGGTAATCTGGACGCGATGTTTGACCAAATCCACGGAAAAGAAATTTCTTATAACAACTTGTTGGATATCAATGCTGCCGTTGATTTGATTGATGAATTTGATGAAATTACTTTTGCTATTCTGAAACATAATAATGCCTGTGGCCTAGCTTCACGTCCTACTGTGCTGGAAGCATGGAAAGATGCCTTGGCAGGTGATCCTGTTTCGGCTTTCGGCGGTGTGTTGGTTACTAATGCCGTGATTGATAAAGAAACAGCGGAAGAAATCAATAAACTGTTCTTTGAGGTAATTATTGCTCCGGATTATGATGTAGATGCATTAGAGATTCTGGGACAGAAGAAGAACCGTATTATTTTGGTTCGTAAGGAAGCTAAATTGCCGAAGAAACAATTCCGTTCTTTATTGAATGGGGTTTTGGTTCAGGAAAGAGACCTGGATGTGGAAACTCCTGCCGACTTGAAGCAGGTTACTGAAAAAGCTCCTACGGCGACTGAAATAGAAGATATGTTATTTGCAAATAAGATTGTGAAGAATAGTAAAAGTAATGCTATTGTACTGGCCAAGAACAAACAACTGCTGGCTAGCGGTGTAGGTCAGACTTCACGTGTGGATGCATTGAAACAAGCCATTGAAAAAGCAAAATCATTTGAGTTTGATTTGAATGGCGCAGTGATGGCCAGTGATGCTTTCTTTCCTTTCCCCGATTGTGTAGAGATAGCGGATAAGGAGGGTGTGAAAGCTGTTATCCAGCCGGGAGGCTCTGTAAAAGACGAGTTGACTTTCCAATACTGCAATGAACATGGCGTAGCTATGGTCGTTACAGGGATTCGTCACTTTAAACACTAAGATCATTGCAATTTACCATTTGCGGCTACAATCGGACTGTTTATACAGCATTGTTCAGTAAATGGTCAATTGCAAATGTCAATTGTAAATTGCTAAATTGTAAATGAATTTATGGGATTATTCTCCTTTACACAAGAGATTGCGATGGACCTTGGCACTGCCAATACCATCATATTGAATAACGGAAAGATTGTAGTGGACGAACCTTCGGTCGTTGCACTCGACCGTACTGACAAGATGATTGCCGTAGGCGAGCGGGCTAAAATGATGTATGAGAAAGAGAACCCGAATATTCGTACTGTACGTCCGCGTGACGGTGTTATTGCCGACTTTAATGCTTGCGAACAGATGATGCGCGGGCTGATTAAGAAGGTGAATATGGGTAATCGTTTCTTCTCTCCTTCATTACGTATGGTTATCGGTGTGCCTTCAGGCAGTACGGAAGTTGAACTTCGTGCCGTTCGTGATAGTGCAGAACATGCGGGCGGACGGGACGTATATTTGATTTTTGAACCTATGGCTGCTGCTATCGGTATCGGTATTGATGTGGAAGCACCCGAAGGTAATATGATTGTCGATATAGGTGGTGGTTCTACCGAGATTGCTGTTATTTCATTGGGTGGTATCGTGTCCAATAACTCGATACGTATTGCCGGTGACGATCTTACAGCTGATATTCAGGAGTATATGAGTCGTCAGCACAATGTGAAGGTGAGTGAACGTATGGCCGAACGTATCAAGATACATGTAGGCGCGGCCTTGACTGATTTAGGCGATGATGCTCCCGAAGATTATATTGTTCGCGGTCCTAACCGTATTACTGCTCTCCCTATGGAAGTACCTGTCAATTATCAGGAAGTGGCACATTGTTTGGAAAAGAGTATTGCCAAGATTGAAACTGCTATCTTAGCGCATTGGAGCAGACTCCTCCCGAGTTGTATGCCGATATTGTGTTGAATGGTATTTATCTGGCAGGTGGCGGTGCTTTGTTACGCGGTTTGGACAAGCGTCTTACCGATAAGATTAATATTCCGTTTCATATAGCCGAAGATCCTTTGCTGAGTGTGGCGAAAGGTACCGGTATTGCACTGAAGAATGTAGACCGTTTCTCATTCTTGATGCGGTAAATGATTTGCTAATGAGGCAGTTTGCTAATTTGCTAATGCCATGCGGTATGGATAGCGCAGTACATTGGCACATTGGCAAATTAGCACATTGAACAATTGGTATTAATGAAAAATCTGCTGAATTTCTTTTTAAAGTATAATTACTGGTTCCTCTTTGTCCTACTGGAGGTAATCAGTTTTGCTTTATTATTCCGTTTCAACAGTTATCAGGGAAGTGCGTTCTTTACATCTGCTAATTTTGTGTCGGGAGCTATGTATGATGCAGCCAATAATGTTACCGGATATTTTCATTTGAAAACCATCAATGATGAGTTGGTACAAAAGAATGTAGAACTGGAATTGCAGTTGGAGAGTATCCGTAAAGCTTTGATTGAAGCGACGGAAGACAGCAGTGGTGTAGAACAGCTTAAGCAGGAAGCACTGGCAGGATATGATATATTCAAGGCTAGCGTGATAAATAACAGTGTGACTCATGCTGATAACTATATTACACTTGATAAAGGAGAAGTAGATGGCATTCGTAGTGAGATGGGAGTGGTAAATGGAAGCGGTGTGGTTGGTATTGTTTATCTCACCTCTCCACATTACTCCATTGTCATTCCGGTATTGAATTCCAAAAGCAGTATTAGCTGTAAAATAAAACGGAGTGATTATTTCGGCTTCTTGAAATGGGATGGCGGTTCATCCGAATTTGCTTTTATAAAGGATATGCCCCGTCATTCATTATTTTCTTTAGGTGACACCATTGTAACCAGTGGACACAGTGCTGTTTTCCCTTCCGGCATTCCGGTGGGTACGGTAGATGATATTGCCGATAGTCACGATGGCTTGTCTTATTTGCTGCGGGTGAAACTATTTACGGACTTCGCCCGTTTGAATGATGTGCGCGTAATTGCCCAAAAAGGGCAGGAGGAACAATTGGAGTTGGAAAAGCAGGTAAAAACGACTAAGTAAGAAGGTTGATGTTGACTTATCTACAAAGAATAGAGTGGTTTATCGGACTGGTACTGTTGCAAGTGCTGGTGCTGAATCATATGCATATGAACGGGTATGCCACTCCTTTCTTTTTTATCTATTTTATTTTGAAGTACAATTCGGGAGTTAGCCGTAATGTCCTTATGATATGGGCATTCCTGTTGGGATTGACAGTCGATATATTAGGCAACACTCCGGGGATGAATGCGGCTGCGGCCACTGTACTGGCTTTTATGCGTGAACCTGTATTACGATTAGTCACGCTCCGCGATAGCGTCGAGGATTTTGAACCGGGTATCAAGAGTATGGGATTCTCGCCTTTCTTCCGGTATATCTTATTGTGTACTTTCTTATTTTGTACCATTTTACTTGTCATAGATACTTTTTCATTCTTCAATCTGCCTGTATTATTATTGAAAATATTGACAGATGCCTCCATTACAATTGTTTGTATATTATGTGCCGAGGCGATAAGGAGGAAGAAATAAGTGGAAAGAGATTATAATCTGGAGAAGCGGAAATATGTGATTGGTGCATCAGTTGTTGTTATTGTACTGATTTACCTGATACGTCTTTTTACCTTGCAGATTATGAGCGAAGACTATAAAAAGAATGCAGATAGCAACGCTTTTCTGAACAAGACACAATACCCTAGCCGTGGGGTGATGTACGATCGGAACGGTAACCTGCTGGTGTATAACCAACCTGCCTATGACGTTACGATGGTGATGAAAGAGGTGCACAACCTTGATACGCTTGATTTATGTAAAACATTGAATATTACCCCCGACTATTTTAAAAAGCGTATCCGCGAGATAAAGGACAGACGTTCCAATCCGGGTTACTCTCCATATACTCATCAGGTATTTATGACCCAGCTTTCGGCAGAAGAGTGTGGAGTCTTCCAAGAAAAGCTGTTCAAGTTTCCCGGTTTCTATATTCAGCGGCGTACTATCCGCCAGTATAATTACAATGCGGCTGCTCATGTTCTGGGAGATATTGCAGAAGTGTCCAAGGGGGATATTGAAGCCGATGATTACTATGTACGCGGTGACTTCATAGGGAAACAGGGGGTGGAACGCTCATACGAAAACAGTTGAGGGGCGAGAAAGGAGTGGAGATATTACTGCGCGATGCCCGTGGACGTATTCAGGGACGGTATATGGACGGGAAATATGACAAGACTCCCGTTCCGGGGAAGAATCTGAAACTAGGTATAGACATAGAGCTTCAGATGTTGGGAGAGCGTCTGTTGGAAGGGAAGATAGGCAGTATAGTGGCTATCGAGCCATCCACAGGAGAAATACTTTGTATGGTATCTGCTCCCACTTTTGACCCAAGATTGATGGTGGGGCGCCAACGGGGTAAAAATCATCTGGAACTGGCGCGTGACAGTTGGAAACCATTGCTGAACCGTTCTATTATGGGGCAATTCCCACCGGGATCTACTTTTAAGACTACTCAGGCGTTGACTTTCCTGCAAGAGGGGATTATTACTCCTCAGACAGCCTATTCTTGCTATCATGGCTTTGTGTATGCCGGTCTTAGGGTGGGTTGCCACTCCCATGGGTCGCCCCTGCCTTTGGTGCCTGCCATTGCAACTTCCTGTAACGGTTATTTCTGTTGGGGGTTGTTTCACATGATAGGGGCGAAGAAGAAGTATGGTTCTGTACAGACTGCCATGAATACATGGCGTGATTATATGGTTTCTATGGGATTTGGTTATCCTTTGGGAGTAGACCTTCCGGGTGAGAAGCGTGGGATGATCCCGAATGCTGCTTATTATGATAAGAACTATCGGGGATCATGGAACGGACTGACGATTATTTCTATTTCCATCGGCCAGGGGGAAGTGACGGCTACTCCGTTGCAGATTGCTAACCTTGGGGCTACTATTGCTAACCGGGGCTATTATATTACTCCGCATGTAGTGAAAGAAGTGGAAGACGAGCCGTTGGATACCCTGTATACGACCAAACATTATACTAAAGTAAGCCGTGAACATTATCAGACGGTAGTCGAAGGTATGCGTTCGGCAGTATTGGGAGGAACTTGCCGTAATGCGAATATTCCGGGAATTGAAGTGTGTGGCAAGACAGGTACGGCGCAAAACCGTGGAAAGGACCATTCTGCTTTTATGGGGTTTGCACCAATGAATGATCCTAAGATTGCCGTGGTAGTCTATGTAGAGAATGGAGGTTGGGGAGCAACTTATGGTGTACCTATCGGTGCATTGATTATGGAGAAATATTTGAAAGGAGAACTTTCACCGGAAAGTGAGGCGAAAGCGGCGGAAATACAAAACAGACGAATAGATTATGGCATACACGAACGATAGTATATGGAAATCAGTGGACTGGATGACTATCTGCATTTATCTGATGCTGGTTATCTTTGGATGGTTCAGTGTATGTGGAGCCAGCTATGATTATGGTGAGATTGATTTTTTTAGTTTCGACACTCGTGCAGGAAAACAATTTGTATGGATCTGTTGCTCTTTGGGGCTCGGATTTATCCTGATGATGTTAGAGGATAAGTTATATGATATGTTTGCTTACATTTTATATGGAGGCATGATGCTGCTGTTGTTGATAACACCTTTTCTGGCAGAGGATACCAAGGGATCTTACTCATGGATAAAATTCGGACCTGTAAGTTTGCAACCGGCGGAATTTGCTAAATTTGCCACGGCGCTGGCTTTGGCTAAATTTATGAATGTCTACGGGTTTACAATGAGTAAGTTAAAGTATTCATTGCCTGTGGTAGGGATGGTGTTGCTGCCCATGCTGCTTATTATTTTGCAACGGGAAACGGGGTCGGCTTTGGTTTATCTGGCTTTCTTTTTTATGCTGTACCGGGAGGGGATGCCGGGTTCTATTTTGTTTGCCGGGATTTGCGCCGTGGTCTATTTTGTAGTTGGAATCCGTTTTGGCAATGAATTGATGGCGGATGACTGTACTTCCATCGGTGAATTTTCTGTGTTGCTGCTGATAGTCATCCTTTCTGCTTTATTAGTTAATAGTTATTGCAAAAAAGCATCGGTAGTGTGGTATATCGGAGGGATTGGTGTTGGTGGTACCTTGCTGGCTTTATTATTTTCGTATTATGTTATCCCTTTTGACATTACTTGGTTCCAATATGGATTGTGCGTAGTTTTATTGTTCTATTTGATCTTCCTTTCTATGCATGAACGTATGCGTAATTATTTTTATATTGCTCTATTTGCGATAGGTTCGGTGGGATTTCTTTTTTTTCTGCCGATTATGTTTTCAATAATGTGCTGGAGCCACATCAGCAGCAGATACGTATTAAAGTGGTGCTTGGTATGGAGGAAGATTTGGCTGGGGCAGGATACAATGTGAATCAAAGTAAGATTGCTATTGGTTCGGGGGAGGCTTATGGGGGAAAGGCTTTTTTTGAATGGTACACAGACTAAACTGAAGTATGTGCCTGAACAGGATACAGACTTTATCTTTTGTACGGTAGGGGAAGAAGAAGGCTTTATAGGTTCGGCAGCTGTATTGTTTCTTTTTACCGGACTTATTTTGCGTCTTATTGTGGTGGCAGAGCGTCAGCATACTCGTTTTGCCCGTGTTTATGGATATTCGGTATTAAGCATTTTCTTATTCCATCTGTTTATTAATATAGGTATGGTTTTAGGACTGACCCCCGTTATAGGCATACCACTGCCTTTTTTCAGTTATGGGGGATCTTCTTTGTGGGGATTTACGATCTTGCTTTTTGTATTCTTGCGTATTGATGCAGGGCGGGGAAAACGTTAGAGCTTATTGGTTTTCCGGTTTGCGCAACCGGATACCTATATCGCTGATTCCCGTCAACGGGTTGTCCGTCATGATATGGACGATGCGGAAAGTACATGCGCTTCCTTCTGTACGGATAGGAATAGATGCTTTATAAGGCAGATTACATTGATATAATCCACAAAGACCATTTCCTGTTTTATTTCCAGCTTCGTCAACCAGAAAAAGTTGTAAAGTGTCTGTGACGTAAGTCAAAGTATCCTTTGTGTTATGGCTGACTTCTAGCCAAATATCTCTGTAAGGATAAGATTCTTGATAACGGATGCCGATTTCTGCTTCGTAATTTCCGGCAGGGATAGAATTGGGCAGGGTATAAACAAAGAGTATCACTTTTATTCCATCCGTCAAGGGGGACGGGGGTATAAGAGTGATAGATGATATTGTTTTGACAGGCTGCCAATATGATTATTGGCAGCCATGTCAGTTTATTCTTTAGTTGATACAGGAGTTTGTGGCTTTTCATTCGGGATTTGGCTATTGTTTCCGTTGTTCTTGTTGTCATTTTCCTTTCCTCCTCCGTTATTCCGGTTTTCACTGCCTCCTTCATTATTACCATTATTGGGGCGGCGTTTATTGCGGTTCCGGTTTCCGTCTTCCCGATTTTCACGACTGCGTTCTTCCCGGTTGCGACTTTCCCTGTTGCGATTTTCTTCTTTAGGGCGGTTTCCGTTCTCTTCGCGTGGCTGCTGAGCCTTGTTTTCTTTAGGCTCTCTAGGTTGTTTGGGACGTCCTTCTCTAGGTGGCCGGTTTTCCTTGGGTTGTTGTGACCGGTTCTCTTTAGGTTGTTGCGGACGTCTGTTTTCATTGGGAATACTTTCTCCGTTATTACCGTTATTTTCCGGCTTACGTTTTTTCTTTCGGTTGCTGTTGTTGCCTTTTCGTTTATCGAATCGGGTTAAGCTTTCTTGTTCTACTAAATCAACGGGCTTTTGAGGTTCGTTCTTTTTTACTGATTCGGTTAAGCTTTCCGGTTTCTCACCACGTCGGTTCATATTAATAATTTCAAAAGCACGGCGTGCGGTGATGGTTACAGCATTAGCTATGAAATTTTTGTCAGTAGAGTACATGATAGTTCCCTTCAAAATATCCGCTTTGAAAAAATAGAATGTACCATCTGTCGTTTCTAAAGTCATTTCTTTGCTTGGAAGGCGTTTTTGGGATTCTACATAAGCGTCTACCTCATAGTTTAGGCAACATTTCAGTTTGGCACATTGTCCGGCTAACTTTTGAGGATTCAGAGAAATATCTTGATAACGTGCCGCACTGGTAGATACAGATACAAAATTTGTCATCCAGGTAGCGCAGCACAATTCACGTCCGCAAGGTCCGATACCGCCAATGCGTCCGGCTTCTTGACGGGCGCCAATTTGTTTCATTTCTATACGTACACGGAAAGCTTCGGCCAGTACTTTGATCAGTTGGCGGAAGTCTACGCGTTCGTCCGCGATGTAATAAAAGATAGCTTTGTTGCCATCGCCTTGATATTCCACATCACCGATCTTCATGTCTAGGTTCAGATTCTTGGCTATCTGGCGGGACCGGATCATTGTGTCATGTTCTTTGGCTTTTGCCTCCTCGTATTTTTCCATATCTACAGGTTTTGCCTTGCGGTAGATACGCTTGATTTCGGCATCGGGTTTGATGTTTGCCTTACGCATTTGCAAAGGTACCAATCTTCCCGTCAGGGTTACTGTACCGATATCGTGTCCGGGACTTGCTTCTACAGCTACTATATCTCCTTTTTCCAGCTTCAATTTGTTGCTGTTCTTGAAATATCCTTTGCGCGTATTCTTGAACTGAACTTCAACCATCTCCTGTTCCTCGGCATTTCCGGGAATATCAGCCAGCCAGTCGTAAGTATTCAGCTGTTTATCCTGTCGTCCGCAGCCTTTGCAATACAAACAGCCGCTTCCGTTCTTTAATTTGAATTCATTGTCCATAATTCTGTTTTAATTGAGAATTGAAAATTGAGAACTAAGAAATAAATGCCATGCGGTTCTGTTATTTTTTAATGCTCAATTCTCAATTTTTAATTTTTCAATAGCACAATCATTTTTAAAGAGAAATCAAAGAACACCATTTTGGGATTCACATTCTGTCCTATATGTAATTGTGCTTCACTAAGTTCGTCCATTATGCCCATCACATTCCGCTCGTTGACAAACGGTGCGAAACGGTGGAAAAATTTTGTTCTTCGGGATTCATATACACTAAATCACGTTGATGAAAGTTGTATATGAAGTTTTCTCGTATCATACGTTGGCAGTAGGCCAGAAAATTCTTCTGACGTTCACGCCCCATGGAGGCTACCGCATCGCTCCATTGTCTCATTTCGCGTATCTTCCGTTGATAGGAAAGGCGCATCAAATTTATAAAGAGTTCAAAGAACAGTTTGTTCTCCTCACTCAGATGTATGGTTTCCAGTGCTTTCAGAAAATTGCCTTCTGAGCGATGTGCTATATCGTCAGCATCTTCCGGTTGTAGTCCGTATTTGGTTTGCAATACTTTTGAGATTTCAGGTTCTTTGATCCCATGAATGTTAAATCGTTGGGTACGGCTTTGGATCGTTTGCAAAATGGCATCAGGCTCTTCGGATACTAATAAAAAGACAGTCATGGCAGGAGGCTCTTCCAGTAACTTCAGCAGTTTGTTGCTGCATTCCACGTTCATCTTTTCGGGAAGCCATATAATCATGATTTTGTAACCGCCTTGACTGGATTTCAAGCTGAGCTTTCGTACAATCTCATCGCTCTCTTTTACAAAGATTTGCGCCTGTTGGTTTTCTGCTCCCATCTCTTTCAGCCAATGGTTCAGATTAAAATATGGGTTCTGCAGGACAAAGTTGCGCCAGTCTGCTATGAAATCATCGCATACGGTATCCTTTCCGGCTTTTTTCTTGATAACAGGAAAAACGAAATGCAGGTCGGGATGTATCAGCTTATTGAATTTCACACAAGTGGGGCAAATTCCGCAGGCATCTTGTTCACCACGGTTTTCACAGCAGATGTAACGGGCATAAGCTATTGCCAAAGGTAACTTTCCAGTACCTTCGGGACCGCAAATCAGTTGTGCATGAGGGATTCTTCCTTCTTTTACCTCGGCTATGAGCCGCTGTTTTGCTTCCTCTTGTCCTATTACATCTTTAAATAACATTGCTTTTTATAGTCATTTATTTACTGTTTAATAAATTGCTTTTGCAACTTCCTTTACACTGTTCACGGCACTTACGGTATAGAAATGAATGCTGGGAACACCACAGGCTATTAATTCACGGCACTGGTGTATGCACCATTCTATGCCAAGACTTTCCGCTTCTTCATCTGTTTGACATTTCATCGCTTCGCCTGCCAGTTCTTGCGGCAAGTCTATCTTGAACGTCTTGGGTATCATGTTCAGCTGGGATAATTTGCGGAAAGGCTTGATACCCGGAATAATAGGCACGTTGATTCCTTCTTTTCTTACTTTTTCTACAAATTCGAAATATTTGCGGTTGTCATAGAACATTTGTGTCACAGCATATTCCGCACCTGCTTCCATCTTTTTCTTTAGCCAATAAATATCTTGTTCCATATTGGGTGATTCTTCATGTTTCTCAGGGTAGCAAGCTACTCCATAACTGAATGGAGTTCCTGTTATCTTGATAGGGGAACCGTCTACAAATACGCCTTTATTGAAATCATTGATCTGCGCTTCCAGTTCTATGGCGTGGTTGTAACCGTTGTTTTCGGGTACGAAAGCTGATTCGTGCTTTGCCTTGTCACCACGCAGTACCAACAAGTCGGTGATGCCCAGGAATTGTAGATCTAACAATACATATTCTGTATCTTCGCGGGAAAAACCGCTGCACAGGATATGTGGCACTGTCGTTATATTGTATTTGTTCTGCAAAGCGGCGGCAACAGCAACTGTTCCGGGACGGCGGCGCTGGCGTGTACGTTGGTACAGCCCGTTTCCCAGCTCCTTGTACACATATTCGCTGCGGTGGGTTGTAATATTAATATATTTAGGGTCGAATTCGCGTAGCGTATCAACCGTTTTATATAGTTTTTCAATACCCGTTCCTTTCAGCGGAGGGAGAATTTCAAAAGAAAAAGCCGTATTGTCCGTGCTTTTTATTAAATCAACTACTCTCATCGTTCTGTCTCGTTCTCTTATGCCTTCTCGGGCGGAATTACATATTTGGGCAAAAATAAGAAAAATATCGTAGTTTATGGGGATGAAAAAGCGATTTATTTTATCTTTGTTCTATAATAAAGTGAAACATACGGAGAGAAAAGCATTTCCTTGCGGTTAAGCCGTGGTTTTCCATACTTGTCAGGGATACCGTCCGTGATGGTGGAGTAACATTTCTCATGATTACAGGCATTGTTCTCTTAGAGGATGACCTGTCAAACTTTACTGCATGGAGAATACTTGCGGATGGGATAAGTCCCGTCCTTGCAGGAGATGAAATAATTTGTAAACCTTTGTTTGGGGAAGTGGCAGAGGTTTATAGGAACGGACTGAACAGATTGGCGAACCAACCGACGAAGCGTTTCCATCCGGAGCGTTTTTTATATTCTTCCTTGGTGAGCAGAGTACTGTCCAGCTTGTCATGGTCAAACATGGTACTCAGTTCATGTGTGGTTTCTTTGTCAAAAATAAAAGCGTTGACTTCATAGTCATAGCGTAGGCTGCGGCTGTTCAGATTCGTACTTCCCACAGTGCAGAACAGGCTGTCCACCATCATGATCTTAGAGTGGTGGAACCCGCCATTGTACACATAAATCTTTGCTCCTTTCTTACGCAGCTTGTTTGCTGTATAGAACGCGGCATCGGGGGGTTAAAAGGAATATCCGATTTGCCCGGTATCATGATTTCTACTTCAACACCTCGCTTCAGAGCCCGTTTTATGGCTTTTTTAATGCTTGGAATGGGAGTGAAATAAGGGTTCACTATTTGTATTTTATCCTGTGCGGCATCAATGGACTTGATATAAGTCTGCCTCATCAGTTTGGGCTCTTTTTTCGGAATGCGGTCTACAATGGCTACATTCTTATTTCCCTTGAAAGTAGAATCGTTTCGTAGGGGATAGTATTGGCTTCCGCTTACGTGTTGTTTAGTGCTTTTGTTCCACATGGCCAGGAAGATGTCCTGCAATTCGTTTACGGCATTTCCCTCTATACGGATATGCATGTCGCGCCAGTCGCCTATTTCCGGCAGACCCTTTATATAGTAATTGGCTATGTTCATGCCACCGGTATATCCTATTTTTCCGTCTATGACTACAATCTTGCGATGGTCTCTGTGCAGGGCATGATTGATATAGGGGAATTTGAAAGGGTCGAACTTGACAATTTCGATTCCTTTGTCACGGATTGCTTGTATGTGTTTCTTTTTAATGGCTTGTTGTTTGACAAGTTGCCGAAGGCATCAAATAAAGCTCTAACTTCCACTCCTTCTTTCACTTTTTCCCCCAATAAATCAAATAGTGCGTTCGCTATGGAATCGTTACGAAAATTGAAGTATTCTAAGTGGATATGATGTTTGGCATGCCGTATTTCTTCAAAGAGATCGATGAATTTGGCCCGACCGCTTTTTAATAATTTCAGTTTGCTGTTTTGGGTGATAGGAATGCCGGCGTCCTTTAAGAAGTTGATAACGGCAGAGTCGCTTGTATAGGCTGGTACAGTATCTGTCGCTGCTATATGGATGTTGGTAACTTCTTGTGACTGAGCTGTCTCTACAGTGAAGGGTAAGATGAATAAAAAGTATTAAATAAATATGTTTTTTTATATCAAACTTCATTGTTTCTTTTTTATTAAGGCTGCAAAGGTATTTATTATTCTAAAGATGACCAAGTTATCGGTATTATTTATATTTAAAAGGGAGAAATAGAACAGTGTGGTCATTTGTTTAAACAGTTGGTAAATTGAGGTGGTAGAAATTTAATGAAGGTTGTTTTTATTGTTCCATTCATATCTTTTTTCAGGCTCGGTATAAACATCTGTAGTGTGTGTGAAAGAAGTTTGTCGGTCCGGTTTTTCTGCTGTTGTGACATTCAAGAGGAGGAGATACGGAAAAATAATAATCCGTCGGCGGGATTAAAAGAATGCATATCGCATCCAGCCCTGTTGCATAAGCCTTTTCTGTCTTCTGATTAAACCTTTTTATACGGATGTATTCTATCTCCATAGCCTTGGGAGTTAACTCCATAGCCTTGGGGAGATAACTCCAAAGCTTATGGAGATAACTCCAAAGGCTTGCGGAGATAAAACACACGGGAAGAAAACCCTTAATCATAAGGTAGGAAAGGTCTGAGGATACATATAAAATCTTTTAGTGATGAATCCGGTGTATGTACAGGGTTATACATATATTATATTCATTCTTATATGTATGTATATGAACTTCCATACGTCCAGAATGAAATTCCACATCAGAAACGGGGGTGTTTTTTTATCTTTGCCGACGCATCGTAAGCCGTCATTCCGTGGAGGTACAAATCTTCTTTATGGTGCTTTTTCATTGAAAAAAGACTTGGAATGCTCTACTTTGTGTCAAGCTGGAATAGTTTATAAAAAAGAGAGTATATGATTGATAAACAGTATGCTATGTGAAATTTTCCTTGAAAATGTAGTGAGGGCATGAGGGTATAAGTGAGAGCAAGTATTTTTTTACCATTGGCGTATAAATGGTTTATAGTTAGCTTGTTATGTTTGCAGTGAGGGCATGAGGGCATAAATGCTTCGAACTTTCTAGTGGGAGCTGAAGGGAAAGGCTGATACGCCAAGAATATTTTGGAAAACTGATCCGGAAAATCCATTCTTGGTTTAACTCTCGGTTTAACCGGCTCAGTTGTAATT